>Ga0224504_10000237_pt1 | contig 24544 bp, 21 predicted proteins | sample SF_Oct11_sed_USG_3_FD_170160 | JGI IMG/M metagenome (GOLD analysis project Ga0224504, IMG submission 170160) | Sediment microbial communities from San Francisco Bay, California, United States - SF_Oct11_sed_USGS_24 | ecosystem: Environmental > Aquatic > Marine > Sediment | place: USA...
TCAGGATCGTGATCGTTCCATCCGCCAAGGAGACTGAATCAACCTGGCCTGTTACACGGATGTTGGTCGAGGTCTTGATTTCGATCTTCGTCGCATTGAGGATGCCATCGGCATCGAGTTCACCTTCGACTTCGATCTTCAGGTTGTCGGCCAGGTCGGCCGCCGAACCACCTTCATACACCGTGGTGCCCGGTGTCGTGGTCACCGGAATGACGAGCGTACCGACGTTGAGGTCGAAGTCCGTCTCCGAGACGAAGTTGTCAATGAATCCGTCCACTTCGTAGTGGTCGCCCTCGTTGCCGGCCAGGACGCCACCTCTGTAGTCGACCTTGGAGGCCCCGAGGACCGGCGGCGTGCCGCTGTCGTCAAAGTTTGCGGTCAGTCCCTTGACCTCGACTGGGTCGCCGTCGCTGATGGTCTGCGTGCCGCCCGGGAAGTTGTCGTCGACAATCGCACTACCGTAGTTCACCTGCAGTCCATTGATCATGAACATGAAGGTGCCTGCGTTGTGCCCGCTGACGACGCCGTTGACCTCGTACTCGTCAACGACATCACCAGGCGGTATCTTGCATTCGATGCGCGTTGCAGCGATCACGCCAGTTGCATCGACGTTGCCGAACACTTCGACCGCCCCGATGCTGGCATCGGCGAACGATGCGGGGCAGCTGTCGTCGACGGACGTGTCGAGACTCGTCGTAACGGTCTGACCGAGTACCGTGAGGCTGCCGTCGGCGTTGACGCTGCTCACCGGCCCCTCGACGATTTCGTCGAGTTCGACCGTCTCGGCAACCGCATTGCTGTTGTCGTCCTCGATCGTGCCCTTGACGATGACCGTTTCGCCGACCTTGAAGAAATCGTCCGCCGGAGTATTTGTAACCTCGTTGTCGTCGTCGATAAACGTTGCCGAGTCGGTGTTGTACTCAACTCCATTGACGATGATGCTACCGAAACCGGTGACGGGCCCAACCGCAACACCCGTGCGGATAATGCCACCGGATGGCGGCGGGGGCGTTGTCGGAGGTGGTGGAGAAACACTGTCGCCGCCACCGCTACTGCCGCCGCATCCGGCAGCGGTCAATACGGCCACAATTAATACTGCGCCGAGTTTTCTCAGTTGAATATTCATTGCACTCTTCCTTGTTCACTTTCGTCGTAAATCAGATAGACACCGACACCCAAGCGAACAGTTTCGGATTCGTTGTCTTCCATGGTTTCGATTTCGTGCTCGGTAAGCCACAAGTCGATGTCCTCCAGGAAACTGAGTCCCCGGGACTCAACCAGTTTCTGGAAGGCATTGACTGCGCGTGGCGTAATTCTCTCGTTGTTGGCAATCGCTTCGAAGCGCCTTGCCGACGGGCGATTGGAATCGAGGTTGTGCTCGAGCGTGGTCGCGTGATCATGCAGCGCGATGCCGAGTTGCCTGACGATTTCCGGGTCGAGTTCTGAATAAACAAAGTCACGTTTCAATACACGTAAATGGCCGTTATCCAGTTCCTCGATCAGGCCGCGCTGCTGCATCTCCTTGCGAATGGCTCCATGCGGCAGGTCTCCAGCATATCTTTTTAACAAAACCGTCAAACTCCCCGATGGTCCAGTCGATGGCAGATCCTTGGGTTGGCCGTTGTCGTCGGTGAACTCATCGTCCACGTGCCAGCCTGTGAGGACCCGCGAAAGCTGATTGCCCTGCAGCTCTGACGCACGCTCCTGGCCGTTCAGCAGCAGATCGCGCACGCGAGCGACTTCCCGGCGACTCAGGCCGGTCAGCATGGCCACCCGCGAGTTGTTCGTGGGCCTGCCCTCTATTCCGTAGTCTTCGCGTGCCAATTTCACGTAAGCCTCCTTCGAAAGCTCGCCGAACTCGTTCCAGGTCACTCCGTGCTTGAGCAGGAAGCGCACCACCGGCAACAGCAGGTATCGGCAACTTCGAATAACGTGTTCCTTCACTTCCACGGCTGGTCTCACATCCCTTATATATGTGCATACTGCGCACACATATAAGGGATTGCAAGCTAAATACATGATTTTATCTGTAACTAGTTTTCACATATCCCGACCGGCGCCGCTAAGGGCATGATTTGCAGCAGTATTTAGAGGGTGAGTGCCGCACCGGAAGGGTGCGGGTCCAATTTGACCTAATGGGCAATTGAGTGCATTTTTGCGCAAAACAGCCTTTTCGGGCCGATCTGCAGTAACGGGCCTTCAACCGCGACCCAGGTCTGAATGCATGGATCGAGACTCTGAAAACGCGAATAAGTTATTGTTTTTTCAGATAACGGCTGGGGTGGCGGTCGAACACATTGCGCTCGAAGCCGGAAATGCCCGGCTGCACGAGGTGCTTGCTGACGTAGAAATACAGCGGCGCAATCGACGCATCTTCAAGCAATACCGCCTCGGCGGCGGCATAGAGTCGCATCTGCTCGTCCGGGTCCACCGTGACCTCGGCCTCGGCGAGCAGCTGGTCGTAACGCTCACTCACGTATCCCGGCAGGTTCTGCGGGCTCGCGGAACGGAAAATGTCGGCAAAAGCCGCCGGGTGATCGAAATCGCCCGTCCAGGCGAATCTCATGACTTGCCACTCCGCGCGATTATGTCGTGTCGCGAGAAAATACTGCCATTCGCGTTTGTCGAGGCGCACGTCGATACCAAGGTGTTCCCGCCACATCTCGCTCACGACCAGCGCGATGGTCTCGTGATAATCCCCTGCGTCGTAGAGCAACGTAATCTGCAGGGGCTGGTCCTCGGAATAGCCCGCCGCCGCGTAGAGTTCACGGGCGTTCTCCAGCCGCTCGTCTGCGGGCACCGACATCCAGGCCGACCGCGCCGGGCTGTAATTATTGAGGCCGTCGGGCACCAGTCCGTACGCGGGTTGCTCTCCCCTGCCCAGCACGTGCACGAGCGCCTCACGGTCGATAGCCATCGACAGCGCTTGCCGCAACGAACGGTTATCAAAAGGCGCTTCGCTGAGATCGAAGGCCAGGTAATAGACCGCCATATACGGGGCTATCCGCAGTTCGCTCGCGTTCGATTCCCTGACCCGTGCGACATGCGAGCCGGGCACGCCGAACGTGATATCGAGCTCCCCTGCCCGGTACATATTGACCTCGGTGATCGGCGCGCTGACCGGGTAGTAAATAACCTCGTCGATAGCGACGTCGCTCGCCTCGCGGAATGCCCGGTTCTTGCGCAACAGCACATGGCTGCCCGGCTCCCACTCGGCAAGCAGGAACGGCCCGTTGCCGACGAAACGAGCCGGGTCAGAGAAACGCCCCTGCTCGCCGCCGCCATCGTCCATGAACGGTAACGCGATTGGCATCGTCATCAGTGATGGCAGGTACGGCGCCGGGGCATGCAGGCGAATGACCAATGTTTGCTTGTCTTCGGCCGAAACGCCAAGCGCCGTCACGGGCTTCTCGCCTTGCGCCACGGTCTCCGCGTTTTCGATCCGGTACAGAAGCGTCGCATAGGTGGAAGCCGTTGCTGGCGCAAGCGTACGCCGCATGCCTGCAACGAAGTGGCTCGCGTCGACAGCCTGCCCGTTGGACCAGCGCGCGTCGTCACGCAAACGAAACGTGTAGACCAGGCCGTCGTCGCTGACCGTCCAGGATTCCGCGACGCCCGCGATTATGTTGCCTCCGGCATCCCGTGCGAGCAGCCCCTCGTAAAGGTCGTCGATGACGTTGAAGGCGTGCACACCCTCGGCGCGCGCCGGGTCGAGGGTTCCGGGGTCTTCTCCGTTGCCGCGCCGCACGATAATGGGCGCGGCATCCCCTTGCGAGACACCCTCGCCGCCCGGGCTGCAGCCAGACGAGGTGAGCAAGGCAATGACCGGCAGCGCAACGAGCGAAATTGCACGCAGGTTCATGCGTGTATCATTTCACATGGAAGGCAGGTGTACCAACCGTTTCAGCGACTTCCTGCGGCAGCCATGAGTATCCACATATGGGAGGAAGTACGTATATGGCCGGCGACCCCGGGCCGCTACGATGATTTGGCTTGGGCTAATCCTCGGCGACGAGATGACTAATGAGTTGTGCCAACAGTTCGGCTTCGACCGAACGGCTATCGGCGAGCGCCTCAACCTGCTCGGCCTCGGCGGCCCCGCCGTTCCCATGATCGCCGAGGAACTGCAGTCCCACGTCATCCAGCCGAACGTCGACAGCATCATCGAGGACTTCTACGAAGCCCTGGAGCGGACCTCCGAATTCCAGTCGCTCGTGCTGGAGCAGGGCCAGATCAATCACCTCAAGATGACCCAGCGCAAGTACCTGCTGAGCCTGGGCCAGGATTTCGACACGCTCGACTACTTCGAGAGCCGCTTGCGGGTCGGTGCGGCTCACGAGCGCGTGGGCGTCTCGCTGAGCCTCTACCAGAGCTTCTATTGCCAGCTGCAGAACATGCTGCTGGCACTGGTACCGGACGAGATTCGCCAGAAACCCGACGCCTTCGCCGAACTGGCGCATTTCATCGTCAAGATCACCGCGCTCGACATGTCACTCGCGATCGAGACCTACCATTCGACCGAAGTGCACGACCTCGAGGACTCCATTACGGTCTGCCGCGAGGAAAGCGAATTGCTGCGGCGCAGCCTGCGATTCGACACGGTAACCCGAGTGCACAGCCGGGCGTTCGTCGTGCAGGCGCTCGAAGAGAAGCTCGGCCTCGCGGCGAAGAGCGGTGATCCGCTTTGCGCCGTGATGGCGGACCTCGATCGCTTCAAGGAGATCAACGACGCATACGGGCACCAGGTCGGCGACCACGTACTTCACGACGTCGCGACCCGCATGGTTACCGGCGCCCGCGGCAGCGACATCGTCGGCCGCTACGGCGGCGAGGAGTTCCTGATCATTTTCGAGAACGCGTCACTCGACGTGGCGCGCGACCTCTCGGAGCGCATACGTATACGCGTCTTGGCCGACCCGTTCATAGAGAATTCCACGAAATTGCACGTCACCGTGAGTCTCGGCGTCGCCGAAGCGCACGACGGCGACGACGCCCAGACGTTGATCCGGCGCGCCGACATGGCCCTGTACGAGGCCAAGACAGCCGGCCGCAACCGGGTACGCACGGAGCTGGACATCAGCTCGACGAGCCGCGCAACCTGCGCCTGAAGAGCGCCCGCCGTTACCATCGTAAAGGTGTTGCCAGCGTACATTGCGGAGATCGGGGCCGTGCTTTCGCGGATTAAGCCGGCAACTGTGACACCGTACAGGGCGCAGCAACCCGCACACCCTGTATAAGTCACGGCTAATTCCTTGAAAAAGCGTAATATTCCTGACGTGACCGACGCCAGATCCAGTAAATCAGCAGTCCTGGGCACAGCCGTAGTGGCTGTCCTGCTGCTTGGCTGGTTTATATACCAGCCAGCGGCGACCAGCGTATTCTTGCTGGACGACAAATCGAATCTTTCCGGGCTCGCCTCGGTCAACGATGCTGAGACCGCACTTCAGTTCGTCGTTTCGGGCGTCGCAGGGCCCGTAGGGCGGCCGCTATCGCTCGCGACATTCCTTCCGCAAGCAACGATGTGGAACGAGTCAGCCGCGCCGTTTATCCAGGTGAATATCGCGATTCACTTGCTCAACGGCTTGCTCGCGTGGCTCTTTTTCATGCAGCTGACTCGCGCACGCAAGGTTGGGCATCCCAACGACCTATTGATCGCGACTTCCGCCATGGCGCTCTGGTTTTTCCTGCCGCTGCTGGCATCGTCTTCGCTGATGGTCGTGCAACGCATGGCCACATTTACCGCAACGTTCATTCTGCTCGGTCTGAATGGCTACCTGTATGCGCGGGCTCGCATCGACACGGATTCGAATTCCGCCCTCCTCGGCATGAGTTTGTCTCTGGTATTGGGGACGCTACTCGCGGTGCTGTCGAAGGAAAACGGGGCGCTCCTGCCCAGCCTGGTATTGGTCCTCGAAGCGACGCTGTTGCGGTCCCCGGTAAATATCGCAGTCAGGAAATGGCGCACCTGGCGGTTCGTTTTTCTCGTGCTGCCTACGATGCTCATCATTGTCTTTCTCGTTGGCAAGCTACCCTACTCTGACGAATTGGTTCTCAGGCGAAGCATGACGGGGTGGGAGCGCTTGATTACCCAGGCGCAAATCCTTTGGGAATATCTATTCAACGCGATCGTCGCAAGACCCGATCAGTACGGGCCGTTCCACGACGGATATCCGCTGACTCGCTCGATCCTGGATCCCATCGCGCTTATCGCCGTCGCGTCCTGGCTGCTGGTGGTTACCGGCGCAATCTTGTGGCGCAGGAAATACCCGCTGGCGGCATTTGCCGCTCTGTGGTTCCTCGCGGGACATTTGCTCGAGTCAACGACCTTGCCGCTGGAGCTCTATTTCGAACACCGCAATTACGTTCCCCTGATTGGGCCGGCATTCGCGATGAGCTATGCGCTGCTGTCGATTTCGGGGCAATATCGCAACGTGGCTCGTTTCGCGATCTCGGTATATGTGCTCGCGAACGCCGCGATCCTGCTCAGCGTAACGTCGCTTTGGGGTAAACCGCTCGAGGCAGCGGGTTACTGGAAAGTCAATTCGCCGAATTCTGTACGAGCGGCAGCCCATCTTGCGGCACGCCAGATGACCGATATCGCAGGGCCGGTCGGGCTCATTACCCTGCAGGAATTCGTTGCACAGCACCCAGAGCATGCCTACCTGCGCATTCACGAGCTATCAGTATCGTGCCGCCTGTCTTCTGAACGTGACTACACTCCTATCGTCGCCCATCTCGAGGAAGCGCTGCCGTCGATCAAATTCGATATGTCTATCGGCACAATGCTCGATAACTTGATGCAGGCCATCGCCGAGACAGAATGTAAAGGCATTGATCGCGAGACCGGCAGAAGGCTGGCCGAAGCCGTCGCAAGCAACCCGGTTTATGCGAATAACAAGCTGTACATGGCCTCTCACCACGTGTTGTTGGCCGGAATCGCCATGGAACAGGGTGACCGCGCCGGCGCGATGCAGCAGCTCGAACTGGCCAGAGATGGCCAGCGCAGCAACAAGGTGGACGCTGTGATTGTGTCGTACCTGGCGGCGCAAGGCCGATACGACGAAGCGAGGGACCACATCGAGCGGGTTGACGACGCATTGCCTCTGCAGCCGTTCCGGCGCCTGTCGACAACGATAGCGCTGCGACAATTACGCCGACAGGTCGATGCCCTGGAAATGCAGGCTGTCAATGGTCCGCAACCCGAAGGCGTCAACGGGAGCGGCTGACAGCCTCGTCCCAGGCAGCCAGGGCGTAAAGCACCAGCGCCAGCAGGATCACCACGTTGAAGCCGAACTCGATCGCGAGCAGCGTCGCGAGCACGGCGCTGACTACAGACGCGAAACCGTTGATTCCCCAGGCCCAGGGCAGGAAGCCCGGCGCGAGCCCGGACAGTCGTTTGAGCCCGAGCGGGAACGGCATGCCCATGAAGAACGCCAGCGGTGCAATGAGTGCCAGCGACACGATAATCTTCGCGGGATCGGCAAGCCCGATGAACCGTCCGAACACGGCCGGCAAAACCAGGACGTAGCCCAGCGCCAGCACCGCAATAGCCGCGACCGCAACGGTCACGGGCGAGACGCCCGGCCACGGCAACCGTCGCGCGAGCCGTTCCGACGAGGCACTACCGAGCCCCGCGAACAACAGGAATCCACTCAAGACCACCGCGACCGAGTACAGCGGATTGCTCAGGAACAGGATGAACTTCTGGATGAAGGCCATCTCCACGAACAGGAAAGCCAGCCCGAGCAGCAGGAAATAGAAGCCGAACCGCCTTGCCGTGCCGGCGGGCCAGGCACGCCTGACCAGCGACAGCGGCAGCAGTATCAGGACGAGACCCAGCACGGCCGCCTGCACGATTGTCGCAACGAGCACGAGGTAACCCCATTCGATCAGGCCGGCGCCACCCGCTTTGCGTAAAGCCATCACCTCCGGAAGCGTGCGCCAGCGGAAGAAATGAAAAAAGTAGGGCCGGTCGTCGCTTGCCGGTTCGACGTAAAACTTGTAGCGCTCGAAGAAGTCGCCGGTGCTGTCTCCCAGCAGGGCGCTGGCCGCGTCGAAGAGATAGGGGTCCGCGAGCCGGTTGAAGCGATTGGCCGCCTCGGCGCGGATGCCCGGGAAATACACGGTATCGAAAGAGCGCGACCGCGCGAACTCGCGGATACGCCCGATCTCGGAAGCCGTCAAGTCGCCGTTCTTGATGAGCAGCGTGCTCGTATTCCAGCTGCGGATCATCGCGATGCGCCGGCCCGGCTCGCTCACGCCCGACTGCCGCAGCGCCTCGATCGCCGTCGCAATCAGTTTCACGCTGTCGCGCGGCGGCATCTTGATCCAGCGCGTGATGGCGAGCAAGCCGCCGGGCTCGAGATCGGCCAGGTACTCGCGCAGCGCTCCGGTCGTGTAGATGTAGCTCTCGTTGAGTGCCTGCACGCCCGCACCGGAGGCGCCGAACGAGTCGAGCAGCCCGATCTGTACGAGGTCGTATCCGCCGCCACTGCGGGCAACGAAGCCGCGCGCTTCATCGGTGTACACCGTGACGCGAGGATCATCGTAGATGCGCCCGGCGAAGTCGGCGTAGGTCCCGGCCACGAGCTCGGTCATCTGCGGGTTGAGTTCAACGGCGTCGACGCGGCTCGCACCGTGAAAGAGCGAGAGCAGCACCTCGCTGCCGGTGCCGGCCCCGAGAACGAGTACGACGGGATTCTCGAGCAGCCGGAACGGCAGGGCCGCCGTCAGGTCCCCGAGGTAAGCCACCGACCCGGGGTTGCCATCGTAGCGCGTGATCGCGCTCATGCCGTCCGCATCCGTGAACACGGCGAGTTGTACCGGAGGGATGTGCCGCGTGTTGAAACTCAGGCCCGGCGCATGGCGTATCGGCACGGTCGGGCTGTCCACGACCGTGATGAGGCCCAGCGGGCTGGACGACTGCTCCAGTATGCGGCTGTCGATGACCTGCAGTGCCTGGCTCAGACCCTTGTACTCCGAAATGCGCAGCTCGAGATGCGCTTGCGGAATGCCGATGGCCAGTAACGCCAGCCAGGCGAGCTGCGCGATTGCGAGCGGCAGGCGAGACGTCAGCGTCGATGCCATGATCGCCGAAGCCGCGAGCGGCAACAGGACCAGGAGCACCAGGGCGGTCTGCGGACTGACGGCAAACAGCAGTACGATAATGAGCACGGCACCGAGCCCGGCGCCGAACAGGTCGAAAAAGTAGATACGGCTGGCGTCGCCGCCGCGGCAGGTAAACGCGAGCCCGATACAGCAGGCCGCGAAGAAAAACGGCACGAAGAAGACCACGTAAACGACGGCCAGGTTCAGGAACTGGCCGCGGTCCCAGACGATCTCGAGCGCATTGAAAGGAACCCGCTGGGCAACAATGAAGCAGACGATCATGGCGATGCTGAAGAACAACGCGCTGGCGGCGAAGGCCGTTTCGAATCGCGGCTCGAGATGGCTGCGCAACAACGCGATGAACGTGCCGCTCGCGCCATAGCCCAGCAGCGCCAGGCTGATGATCATGTAGGCGAAATGGTGCCACTGCACGATCGACAGCACGCGCATCAGCAATATCTCGTAGCCGATAGCCGCCGCAGAGATAAACAGCGTGGCTAACAGCAGGCGCCGCACTGGACTCAGTGCTCGCCGGTCAGCGGCACGAAGCGGACGGCCCCGATCTGCCGCGTAACGATCTCGCCGCCGTCAGTCTTCTCCAGCAGCAACAGCAGCTGCGTCATGAATCGCCCGCCGACCGGGATGACCATCTTGCCGCCCGGCTTCAGTTGCTCGATCAGTGGCGGCGGCACGTGGCTGGCCGCAGCGGTCACGATGATCGAGTCGAACGGCGCATGGTCCTCCCAGCCATAGTAGCCATCGCCGAGTTTCGTCGTGACATTGTCATAGCCGAGCCGCTGCAGCCGTGTGCTGGCCGAATCCGCGAGCGCTGCGATGATCTCGATTGAATAAACGTGATCCACGAGGCCCGCCATTACCGCGGCCTGGTAGCCGGAGCCGGTCCCCACCTCGAGCACCACGTCGCCATCGGCGGGTTCAAGCAGGTCGGTCATCAACGCAACGATGTACGGCTGCGAAATCGTCTGGCCGTGCCCGATCGGCAACGGCCGGTTCTCGTAGGCGTAACGCACCTGTCCCTGCGGCACAAATTTGTGGCGCTCGACCCGGCCCATGGCTTCGAGCACGGCGTCACTGAATGGGTCGTCGCCCGCATAGCCCGCGTATACGCGTACCTCGTCAACGAGATCGGCACGCAACGCGGCGAAATCGGCGTCGTCCGCGAGCGCCGGCGCGCCGAGTACAAACACGCTGAGCAACAGCGCGCGCATCACGCAAGCATCCAGGCGCCGTAGCCGACGACGAAGTCCCGGTCTCCCTCCGTATCGCCGGAATTTCTCAGGTCGAGCGTGCTGACCCGCATTCCGCGGCGCTTTGCCGCCAGCATCAGTCCGCGCAGCGGCGTTGCGCCACAGGCATCGTCGTGGTCGATCTGGAAATCGAGATGCTCGATGCGCCGGCAGGTCGTCGAGTCCTGCACACGCGCCGCGTCGTATTCGAGGTAGTGACTCAGGTCGGAGCTGACGACAATCAGCGTCTCCGGGCCTCCCCAGAGCGATTCCAGCAGGCTGGCCACTGCCTGCGGCCGTGCCTCGCCCACCACAACCGGAACGATGCTGAACTTGCCGAGCACCGTCTGCAGAAACGGCAGCTGCACCTCCAGGCTGTGTTCATACTGGTGCGAAGGCTCGAAGACCGTGACGCCTTTCGTCTCGAGCACGGCGACGGCTTCACGGTCGACAGGTACGTCACCGAGCGGCGTGCGAAATGCGTCTGCACCACTGACCGCCATGCCTGCGACGGGCACACGATGGCAGGGACCCAGCAGAACGACACGACTGTATACGTCACGGTAAGGAGCCAGGCGTGCATAGGCAGATGCCGCGACCGCTCCCGAATAGACGTACCCCGCGTGCGGCGCGATCAGGGCCTTGGGCGCCTCCCCGTCCCCGGCGGTTGCTTCGTCGAGCAAGCCGTCGACGAGCGCTCTCAGTTCGCCCGGGTCTTCCGGGTAGAACTGGCCTGCAACAGCGGGTTCCCTTACGACGGTCATTGCGGTTCTGCCGGGCACATCCAGTTAATTTTAGGCCGCTGGCGCACAATAAAAATAGGTACCTATACGGGTTACGCATTGATTCCCCGGGCCGCCGCAACCATATATAAGAGTCGAAGGTCATGGACACTGCAATCACGATACGGGGCGAACCCGCCCGCTACTGGCACCGCCTGGACGACGGCCGCCTGCAATGCGACCTGTGCCCCCGGTACTGCAAACTGCACGCGGGCCAGCGCGGGCTTTGCTTCGTGCGGGCCAACGGCGATGACGAGATGCTGCTAACGACGTACGGGCGTTCCAGCGGCTTTTGCGTCGACCCGATCGAGAAGAAACCGCTGAATCACTTCCTGCCCGGCACATCGGTGCTGTCGTTCGGCACGGCGGGCTGCAATCTCGCCTGCAAGTTCTGCCAGAACTGGGACATCACCAAGTCCCGCGAATTCGATCGCCTGCAGGCGACCGCGACGCCGACGGACATCGCGGCCGCGGCGGCCGACGGCGGCAGCCGCAGCGTCGCCTACACCTACAACGACCCTGTAATCTTTCTCGAATACGCGGTCGACGTCGCCGCCGCCTGCCATGAACGGGGCATCAGGAACGTGGCCGTCACGGCCGGCTACATCACCGAGGACGCGCGCGAGGAATTCTTCCGCCGCATGGATGCGGTCAACGTCGACCTGAAGGCGTTTACCGAGCGCTTCTACTGGAAGATTTGTGGCGGCCACCTCGACCCCGTTCTCGAGACGCTGCAGTATCTCAAGGCAGAGACGAATGCCTGGCTCGAACTGACGACCTTGCTGATCCCCGGCGAGAACGACGCGGACAGCGAGATCGACGCCATGACCCGCTGGATCGCCGATGAGCTCGGGTGCGACGTGCCCCTGCACTTCACGGCATTCCATCCGAGCTGGAAGATGATGGACACGCCGAGCACGCCGAAGAGCACGCTGACGCGCTGCCGCGAGATCGCGTTACGCAACGGCCTGAACTACGTCTACACGGGCAACGTGCACGATCCGGCGGGTGCCAGCACCTACTGCCCGGGCTGCCACACACTCGTGATAGGCCGCGACGGCTACGACCTTGGCGGCTGGAATCTTGCCGTGGAGGACGGAAAGGCTGCGTGCGGCGCCTGCGGCAAGCCGATTGCCGGCGTATTCGATGCCCGCCCCGGCCACTGGGGCGCGAGGCGCCGGCCGGTACGCCTCGCCATGCACTGAGGCTCGCGGCTTACCGCTCGTTTCAGGACTTCTTGCGGGATCTCGACGGCACGGCCGTGAGCTGCGCCTTGCGCTTGCGGCGCATTTCGTCGAGGTTCTTCATGCGCCGCGTATCGGCCGCTGTCGCGCGGCCTGCCGCCACCTGGTCGGGCGCAGGTACGTTCATGATCTTCAGACGATGGTGGCCGAGCGAAATAACGTCGTCGTTCAGCAGCAGCGTGCTCTTGACCTTGACAGAATTAACCGTCGTGCCGTTGACGCTGTTCAGGTCCAGCAGCACCAGGCCATCCGTGTATAGCATGAGCAGCACGTGGAACTTGCTGCAGAACTCGTCGTCGATGACGATGTCGGCGAAGTCCGAACGGCCGATCAGCACCTTCTTGTCGTCGAATACGAATTCCCTCAGTGTCTTGCCGTTCTTCGATATCACCAGGCTCGGCGGCCGCCGCTCCGCAGGCAGTTTGCCGGGTCGCTTCATAATCCGGGTGACGGTGACGGGTAGCTGCTCGGAACGCTTGATCGCGGTCAGGGCAAGAGCGTTCAGCCGTGCAGGCCAGCCTTTGGATATCTCGTGCAGCTTGTCGCAAACGTCGCCGGGGAAAACCGAATCCGGCACGCCGACGCCGCAGGCTTCGAGGCGCGCATGAAGGTAGATAAGCGCCTCATTGACCGTCATTGGCGCGAGCTGCTTAACCTCGATGGGCCGCTCCGCCCCGAGCTTGCCGTCCTCCGCGGAGAGTGCATTCAGCCGGCGACAGCTGGTGAGAATGATGCGCAGGGCCGGCTTACCGTCCTCGGTCATCGCGGCGATCTTGCCGAGTGTCTTCAGCGTGCTGGGGAACATCCTGTCCGCGTTGTCGATCATCACGATGGGCGGCTGGTAGCTGCGCGTCTGCTGCCCGGCGAACATCGCGAGCAGCTGCAGCAGCTCTTCGGTGGTTTGCAGGTCCGTCGTGTAGCCGTAGCGCGCGAGGATTTCCGATATGAAGCCGCGCGGCTTGAAACGCGTGCCGTCGAGCGCCGCTATCGACGTGTCGCGCGGCAGTTCGCTGACGAACTGGCGTATCACGGTGGATTTACCGGAACCTTCCGGGCCCTCGATGACACCGATCGCGTTTTCGCTGCCCAACGTGCTCCAGATAAAGTCGAGCGCATGCTGTTGCGACTCGTACTTGACCATAGCGGACGCTTTCGAGTCCTTGCCGAATGCCCGTTCCCCGAAATCGGTATTCTTCAGGTCCATCTTGAATTTCTTTTCATCCCAACCCCAATAGCCAACACGACATAAGCGCGCATAAGGTTCCCTCGTTACTTACAGCAGGCCGTCCAGGCCGTCCAGGTCATTGATCACACTCCACCGACCGCCGGCTTTTTCGACCCGCCCCTGCCAGTTCTCGAGCCGCCCGAGGTACTCGCGCGGATCGATATTGTCACTCCTGAGCTTGGTGACGTTGAGCGCGATGACTTCAAAGCCGCCCAGCTCGAGATCGAAGTCGCGCACATAACCCTCCTCCAGGTCCTCCTTGAGGTCCGAGAAGATGAGGATGGTTTTATGCCCCGTGCCCTTCTCGTTCAGGTATTCCACGGCCTGAAGGATGCCGCCGGATATATCCGTATACGGCGCGGAATTGGCGCTATCCACGAAGTCGGCCACCTGTTGCGCGAACACCCGCTTCTGCCGGTTGACGGCGCTCGGCCGGTCGTCGAACGAGGCCTTCGCGATAATGTCCTTCTCGCTGAAGCTGCCGGTATCGATTCGCGCCACGGCGAACGTGTCCGTCTCGCCGAGACGAGACAACGTGTAGCGGATGATCTGCTCCGCCTTGTCGAGCTCCTCGCGATAGGTGCCGGAGGTATCGAGCAGCATATAGACGCCGGTATTCTGCGGCCCCTGCTGGCCGCAGGATGCGACCAAAGCGCAAACCAGAACCGTGATCAGATGTTTCATGACCCTGTCCTCCCGGAAAGTGCGTGGCGCCCCTTGCCGTCGCCGTCATGGCCCATGCGCTGTTCGAGCCATAGCGGCACGAACAGCGGCAAATCGTAGAGCTGCTCGAGCAGCGTGCCGATATGCAGTGAGGCGTTCGCCACCAGCCGCAACAGCAACGCCGTGAAACGCAGCAGCGCGATACCGATCATGCCCAAGACGGTGCGCAGCGAGTGCACGAAGGTCTCGAGCGGGATCGCTACGAATGTGAGCGCAAACGGCAGGATAAAGCCCATGCCCATCTGCGCCGCGGTCGTGATCCAGAGGTATTCATTGGTGGCGGTAGCCGCCGCATCGCCACGAAGCAACGCGCTGGTAGCCAGCTCGTCATGCAGCAGCACTTCACGCATGTAGGCGAGCCCGGCCTCGACGCTCGCCAGCAACAGCAGGATCGTGAAGGTAATAAAGGCCATGCGGACGCGCACCTTGTCGGGCAACGCACCGATGACCGGGAACAGGCGCGTAATGCGCAGCGACTCCATGAGGAAGAGCCCCATCGAGATCTCCACCATGATGATAACCAGCGCGGCAATATCGGCCGTCCTGTAGCCGCCTATGAGGCTCGTGCCTCCGACCATCTCCGCCATCGGCCGCGCAATCAGCGAAAAGTTGATCGCGGCGCCACCGAGCGCGACCGTCAGCACGAGCGCCGAAACGAAGAAGTTGACCAGCGACGACGACGACAATACCGAGACGGCACGGTCCTGGCCGCGCACGATGTCCTCGTACTCCTGCATCAACCGGTCGATAGTGACCGAGCGCGCGAGCAGGCTGTCGACGTTCTTGCCGACGTGAGAAAGCGTCTTCTGAATCGCGCGCCAGTCGGGGCGCATGCCTTTGAGCAGCAGGTGGCGCTGTTTGGATGCCGACACGTAGGCGACCATCGCTTCCTTGTGCGCCTTGACGAGCGACTTGTGAATGTCGCTCAGGATATTGCCGACGCCGAAGCGCCCCTCACGCTCGTCGATCTTGGCGATAGCCTTGACCGCCTCCACCCAGCCCGGCGGATCCGGCGGCACATTCACGGACTGCTGGTGATCGTCTTCGATACGCTTGATCGATTCGTCGAGCGAACGGTGCAGGGCCGAGTAATTGCCGAGGTCCTTTCGTACCGTGTCATTGATGCGGTCGAACTCGCGCTCGATGACGCGTTCCTTGGCCTCACGTCCGGCGGCGAGCAGTACGTCACGATTCCGCGCAGCGAGATTCTCCTGCGAGCGTGATACCGCTTTGGACGCTGTTCGAAAACCGCGGTGGAGGGCCCGCGCCATTGCCTGGATCGCTTTATGCGCGGTCGCGCGCGCCAGGTACAGCGCGGAGACAATGAGAATGATCCAGAGTAAAGCCGAGGCGACTGGCCACGGCGTAATGCCCAGCATAAATGCCATTGATGGTAACCCCGCTGTCCTAGCAAATGACCGTAGACCGGTGGCTTTGCGAAGCGTCCTTTCGAACGCCGTGCCTTTTTCATGCGGTCACAGAGTTTCACACCGCCTTCAGAGTTGTCAATAACAGCGGAAACCGTCGCTTAAGTTGGCGATTTATAAGGACAGGGGCTGTGTTTGAGAATAATATGTTCAACGCAACACAATACTGACAACAATAAGGTAAGGGAGAGAAACATGAGAAAGTTAATGACGGCCGTCCTGGCCGTGTTTGCCATCGGCGTTTCGGGAATTGCATCGGCTGACAACTTCGCCAACGTATACACCTGCAAGCTCAAGGACGACGTGGAAATGGAAGCGGTTCAGGCCGCGAACAGCAAGTGGCTGAAGTTTGTCAATGCCCGTGTCGAGGGTGGAGGAATCACCAGTTCGGTCGGTACGGCCGTCGTTGGTAATCAGGAGGTTTTCCTGTTCGTCGACTCCTATCCCAGCCTTTCGTCCTGGGCCGCAACGGCGGAACTGCTGGACAGCGACGCCGGGGAAGAACTCGATGGTCTCTTTGACGACCTCACAGAGTGCAGCGAAAACAGGCTCTGGAAACTCGAAGACACAAAGTGACGCTATAGAGACAGAAACAAGCCTCGTCCTCTCGACGAGGCTTTTTTGTGCCCTGAACCACCGGCTATGGATACATCCGGTAGCTGTATTGCGGTACCACGACCTCGTAGTATGGCTGCAGGAACATGACGAGATCGATCAGTTCCTGGATCGTCATGTAACGGTTGTAGACATACATATGCGATTCACCCTCCTCCGATACCCTATCGGGAGGGTAGCCGTCCGCGAGCTTGTGCGACGGATTGATAATCGCCGTAACGAGTTCCCCGTATGACTTCACGCGAGTGACTTTGCCACCCAGTTCGACGTACGGCGGGTCCATGCCGGCAAGTACCGGGAACTGCTCGCCTTCGATGAAGTGGCACTGGTGACACTGCATGTAGACGAAGGTGTCGCGCCCGGCGACAGAGTCGCCGTCGGGCAGGCTGAATCCACGTTCCGACATGCGGTCGCGCTCACATCCGCCCAGCACTGCAAGAGAGAGCACGAACAGCGCGAGGGTCGACGTAACTTTCATTGCGAGCCTCCTTGGCAACCGAGTGTTGCCTCGCAAGTTATTAATATCACGGTGACTATTCAGACAGCATCCGGGATAACCGCAGCGCATTGCGGGCTCTTGCGGGCTCCTTCGTGCAGGCACATACTGGTCGACACATGCGCCGCAGAGAACACTGGGAGCAGGTGTATTCCAGCAAGCCGTCGGACAGGCTCGGCTGGTACAAGCCCCGCCTGCAGACTTCGCTGGAGTGGATCACCACGCTCGGGCTGGGCCCGGGCGAACCCGTTATCGACGTCGGCGGCGGCGCATCCACACTGATCGATGATCTGCTCGACGAGGGCTATTCCTCGATAACGGTACTCGACATTGCCGAGCCGGCGCTCGATCTTCTCAAGGCGCGGCTGGGCGAAAAAAGCACCGCAGTCAACTGGCTATGCGCTGATATCACCAGGATCGATCTGCCTGAAAACGCGTTCGAACTCTGGCACGACCGTGCCGTTTTTCATTTTCTTACGGAAGCGAAGGATCGGGAACGCTACAGGGAGAACCTTTGCAGGGCATTGCGACCCGGCGGCCATCTGATCATCGGCACATTCGCTCCCGAGGCGCCGCCGAAGTGCAGCGGTCTTCCCGTGCAGCGTTATGACCTCGATTTGCTCCGTGAGACGCTGGGCAAGGAATTCGAGCTCCAGCGCCACCAGAAAGAAATGCATGTCACGCCGGGCGGCGTGGAGCAGATGTACCTGTATTGCGAGTTTCGTTTCGCGCCCTGAAGACTAGCCGCAAAGCCAGTCGGGGTAAGACATGGATGCGCCGGTGTCGAGCGCGTCCGCCAGTTCTTCGACAAGGCCCGCGACCAAGGCACTGAAACCGGCCGCCATAGCCGCATCGTCCGGGAACGCTTCGAACGCGATCGAGCAGCATTGTTTGCCGTCGCGTTCGAGGTCGGTCATCTCGAAGCCGATGCCGCGCTGCAGGATGACGCCCGGCGTGACTTCCTCAGGCTCAACCGAGTCCAGGCTGATCATGCGCAGCGCCCGGGTCTTGTGAACCGCCGCCGTCTCGAGACCGTGCTCCGCGCCCGCCGTAAATAACGATCGATAGGCGGCCGGCACGTCCTCGCAGGTCCATTTGATCCAGCGCTGCACCCTGCCCTCGTGCCGGGCGCCGAAACGGCATGTGCCGAGATCCTCGAGCCGCCCCTTGATCTGCAGCGTGCCCTCGCGCCACTTGATGCCCATGTCGATACAGCCGGGCATGAGCAGGTAGACGTCCGGCTCTCCGCCTGCGCGCCCCTTCCACTCGGGCGCGCTCACGTTCGCAGCACGGGGGAACGGCGTGCAGGTTTCGAACCAGCGCCGCAGGACCGGGTATCGCGCAGAGTCACGATTGAAAAACCAGCGCGTCTCGATACTCGCGAATGGCGGCATGATCGCAGCCGGGCGACGCCCTAGTTCCCACCCCTGCCGGCGCCCATCAGCTCGTAATGCCCGCCCTTGTCCAGGGCACGCTTGTACGCGGGCCGCGCGCGGATGGTATCCAGGAACTTCGCAAGTTGCGGATAGCTGCCCACCAGGTCACTGCGGACCTCGGCAGCCTCGAGCGCAAAGCTCATCTGCACGTCAGCCGCGGTAAACGCGTCCCCGCAGAACCAGCGCGAATCCCTCAGCGTCGACTCCATGAACTCGAGGTTCCTGGTCACGTTGGCGTCCAGGTAGGCATCGCGCACTTTCTGCGCGATGCCCTTTGCGACAGGCTTGAGGAAGAACGGCATGGGCGCCTCCTCGATGCGGCTAAGGACCAGGGAAAGGATCATGAGCGGCGCAAACGTACCCTCCGCGTAGTGCAACCAGTAGTTATAGGCGAGGCGCTTGTCCGTCCCTTCCTCGGGCCGCAGCCGGCCGTCGTCGTACTCGTACATCAGGTACTCGATGATCGCGCCGGACTCCGCGATCGTCCTGCCGCCGTCGGTGACTACCGGCGCCTTGCCGAGCGGGTGCACCGCCTTCAGCTCGAGCGGCGCCAGCCCGGTCTGCTTGTCGCGCCCGTAGCGCTTTATCTCGTAATCGGTACCGAGTTCCTCGAGCAACCAGAGTATGCGCTGCGAGCGGGAATTCTCGAGGTGGTGGACGGTAATCATGGCGGGACCTCCCGGAGGTGTGTCCTGCCGATTATGACGCGCCTAGAAGCGCAAGCGAAAGCTTAGACGCGCCTGCCGGGGGCGCTGAAACGCCGCGGGCATCCCGAATTGCGGGTCCGGCTGGCGGAAATACTCCGTGGAATACCCGGACTCGGGCAGCCGGTAGTCGGATTCGAGGGCGAGGAACGCCCTGCCCAGGACCTTTTCGATCGTACTTTGCGGCCGATATCCCGGTTGCTGCAGTTCCGGGACCGAATGCTCGACATTGCCGAACAAGGTCAGCCAGCGGTATTCGACGCCGTATGTGCCGGATTGAGCGGACGCCTGTGACGCCGCAATCATCAGTGCCAGGCCGGCCAATATCCGTATCAGTCTGCTGGTCATACGATCTCGCCCAAAGTCGCAGTGCCCTGCCTTATGGAGACGTACCGGCGACGGCGCGAAAAGTTGATGAATTGAACATAATGCCCGGCCGTTCGGGCATGATCGCGCGCCTCAGGCGAAGCTTTGCACGAGTTCGAGCATCCTCTGTCGCGTGGGCTCGTCGGGCAGGCGCCCCATACCGGCAGCCATATTGTCGACAAGGTGATCGGGGTTGGCCGTCTCCGTCAGCACGCAGGTGACGGCAGGATGCGAGAGGATGAACTTCAGCGAGAACTGCGCCCAGGAGTCGCAATCGAACTCCGCGGCCCACTCCGGCAATTCGCGGTCGCGCACGACCTCGAAATAGTCGCCATTGACAAACGCGCGGTTCACGAGAATTGCGACGCCCTTTTCCTGCGCCATCGGCAGCACGGTATCGCCGGCTTCCGGCTCGAGCAGCGAATAGTTCACCTGCACGAAGTCCACGACGCCCATCTCCATCAGCTGCATCATGGGTTCGTGGAACTCCAGCTTGTGCCGCGCCACACCCAGGTACCGGGTCAGGCCCGCTTCCCTGAGGCGCAGGTAGCGCTCCGGCTCCGCGAGGATCTCGCTGAAATCGTAGGTCAGGACGAGATCCAGCATCTCCTTGCCCTGGGCTTTTAGAACGCGCTCGAGCTCCTCGACCATGGCGTCATACTGCACGGTGCCGAGGTAGGTTCCGAGGAACAGCCGCGACTGCAGGCTGTGCGCCTGCATGACGCTCGCCACGGTAAAACGGCTCGGACCGAGCGTGTCGACGTAGCTGCCGCCATACGACATGAAGAGTTCGAGCAGTTCGCGCGTGGCCTCCAGGTTGCCTTCCTGGAAAACACGGGAGTTACCGAGACCCACCATCGGCAGCTCTTCGCCGGTCCCCGGGATGGGCCGCGAATGAACCTCCAGCTTGTCGTGACCGTAGGTCAGGGCGGGCATCACCGCTCCCAACGCCACGGCTCCCGTGGATTTAAAAAAGTCACGACGGTTGGTCATCGCTCACCCCTTGTTCGCCAATCCGCAACCGGAGTATAAGAGAGTATCAAACGGAGGACAGTCATGAATAATAACGCTCCCGCCCTGCTCCTGGTCATCGGCAGCATTCTTCCGCTACCGGCGCTCGCCACAGACGCGCAGGATGTCATCGACAAGGTACTCGAGCTCGACGAGGAACGGCGCAAAGGCGTCAACCGTTACGTCGTCGAGCAGGAAGTCATGGGGCAGGTGTCGAAGATCACGTTCGAGCGCACGACGGTCACCGGGCCCGACGGCGAGCCCGTGGACACTTTTCGGATGGTGTTGCCCGACGACTTGCTGCAGCCGGACCCGGGCAGCGACCCCGTCATGTCGCAGGAGGATTTCGAAGACATGGCCCAGGAAGGCGTCCACAGCATTGCGGCGTTCTCGGAGTCAGCTGAGCTCGTCGGCACGGAATCGGTGGACGGACAGAAAGCCTACCACCTTGTCGCCGAGAACCTGGACCGCAAGCGAAGCTTGGCGGAAGACCAGGAATTCATTCTGCAGACGATCAATGTCTGGATCGATGTTGACGACTATGTGCTGCTGCGGATGGTCATGGACGGCACAATGAATACCGACGGCACACCACGCCCCGTCACCATCGAGAACATCGAGCGCGACTATCGCGAGGTACCAGGCAGCAACATGTACGAGCCCTACGAGCAGGTGATGCGGCTCACCGGCGAAATGGCCGACGAGACCAAGCGCCAGATGGAACAAGCTCGTGCGCAGCTTGAAGAATTCGACAAGCAACTGGCAGAGATGCCGGAGTCCCAGCGCCAGATGATGATGAACATGATGGGCGAACAGATCGAGATGATGCGCAACATGGCCGCCGGAGACGGCATCGAGATCGTCACCAACGTGCGCTCGATCACGGTCGAATAGGCTTCAGCGCAGTAATTCTACGTATCGCACGCGGCGAAACCTGCCGTTAGGGTGACGCCGGGGCCGCAAAGGCCAGCGGAGTTGTTTGTCCATGAAAACCATTATCGAGCCGCATCGCGTCAAGATGGTCGAGCCCATCCGGCTCACCGATCGCGATGAGCGCGAACGCCTGATCGAGAAAGCGCACTACAACCTGTTCCTGCTGCATGCCGATGATGTGATCATCGACCTGTTGACGGATTCGGGGACCAGCGCCATGTCCTCCGAGGCCTGGGGCGCGATGATGCGGGGCGACGAGTCCTATGCGGGCGCCCGCAGCTGGTACCGTTTCCGTGACACGGTCAAGGATATCTTCGGCTTCGAACAGGTCGTGCCTACGCACCAGGGCCGCGCCGCGGAACGCATCCTGTTCAGCGTGATGGTCGAGCCCGGCTCCGTCGTTCCCAACAACACGCACTTCGACACTACCCGCGCCAACATCGAATTCTGCGGCGGCAAGGCGGTGGACCTGCCCTGCGCGGAAGCGGCCGACCTCCAATCGGACGCGCCCTTCAAGGGCAACATGGATATCGCCGCACTCGAGAAACTGGTTGCGGAAGAAGGGCCCGGCAAGATCCCGCTGATCATGGTGACGATCACGAACAACTCCGGGGGCGGCCAGCCGGTATCGATGGCGAACATCCGCGAGATCAGCCGCATCGCGCGTGAGGTTGGCATACCTTTTTATGTCGATGCCTGCCGGTTTGCCGAAAATGCCTACTTCATCAAGCTGCGCGAACCAGGTTACGAGAATTCGTCAGTTATCGATATTGCACGCGAAATTTTTGCGCTGGCGGACGGCTGCACGATGTCAGCGAAAAAGGACGCGTTTGCGAACATCGGCGGCTTCCTGTGCACCAACGACGCGGAACTCGCACAGCGGGAACGCAATATCCTGATCCTGACCGAGGGCTTCCCGACCTATGGCGGCCTTGCCGGCCGCGACCTCGAAGCCATCGCTGTCGGCCTGCGCGAGATCCTGGACGAGCATTACCTCGACTACCGGCTGCTGTCGACGCGCTACGTCGTCAACGGCCTGCTGGACTCAGGCATCCCGGTGGTGGCGCCCGCCGGCGGTCACGCGGTGTACCTCGACGCGCGACGTTTCCTTCCCCACATCGAACCTCTGCATTATCCGGGCCAGGCCCTCGCCGTCGAACTTTATATCGAGGCGGGCATCCGCGGCTGCGAAATCGGCACGGTGATGTTCGGCATGGACCCACACAGCGGTACAGAGCAGCCGGCCCGCTCGGATCTCGTGCGGCTCGCGATCCCGCGCCGTGTGTACACGCAAAGCCACATGGATTACGTACTCGAAGCCATTCAATACGTGTGGGAACGACGTGATGCCATACGCGGCATGCGCATCGTCGAGGCGCCGCAGTTCCTGCGGCACTTCACCGCCCACTTTGCGTGGCTCTGACTTCCTTTCCGTATTCAATACAAAACAACTGGAATTGACATGAACGAAATCAAACCGGGCCACCGGACCTGGGCAGAACCCTACAAGATCAAGTCCGTCGAACTCCTGAAGATGACGACACGAGAGGAACGCGAAGTCGCCATGCGCGAGGCCGGTTACAACACCTTCCTGACGCGCAGCCGCGATGTTTACATCGACCTCCTCACTGACTCGGGCACCTCTGCAATGAGCGACCGCCAGTGGGCCGGCCTCATGCTCGGCGATGAGGCGTATTCGGGCAGCGAGAACTTCTACCATCTCGAAGACGTCGTCCGCGAGTACTACGGCTACAAGCACCTGGTGCCCACGCACCAGGGCCGCGGCGCCGAAAACCTGATGTCGCAGATCCTGATCAAGGACGGCGACTACATCCCCGGCAATATGTACTTCACGACAACGCGCCTGCACCAGGAACTGGCGGGCGGCACCTTCGTGGACGTCATCGTCGACGAAGCCCACGATCCCGACTGCGACTTCCCGTTCAAGGGCAACGTCGACATGGGCAAACTGGACGCGCTCGTGCAGAAGGTCGGCGCCGAGCGGGTTCCGTATATCAGCCTCGAGGGCAACGTGAACATGGCCGGCGGCCAGCCGTTCTCCATGGCGAACCTGCGCGAACTTCATACCTACTGCCGCGAGCACGATATTCTCATCATGCTCGACGCGACACGCACCATGGAGAACGCCTGGTTCATCCGCGAGCGCGAGGAAGGCTACGCGCACAAGTCCGTGCGGCAAATTCTGCGCGAGATCTGCGATCTCACAGACGGCTGCACGATGTCGGCGAAGAAGGACGCGCTCGTCAACATCGGCGGCTTCTTCACCTGCAATGACGACGAAATCTTCAAAAAAGCACAAAATCTCGTTGTAGTTTACGAAGGGTTGCACACCTACGGCGGGCTTGCCGGACGCGACATGGAAGCCATGGCCCAGGGCATCCGCGAAGCGGCGACCGAAGAACACCAGGCAGCGCGTATTGGTCAGGTTCGGTACCTCGGCGAAAACCTGCAGCGCGCCGGTATACCGATCGTGAAACCCATCGGCTCGCACGCGGTATTCATCGATGCGCGGGAGTTCCTTCCGCACATCGACCAGGACGACTACCCTGCCCAGGCTCTCGCGGCCGAACTGTTCATCGAGTCGGGCATCCGCACGATGGAGCGCGGTAACGTGTCCGCCGGCCGCGACCCCGAAACCGGCAAGAACCGCCGGCCCCCGCTGGAACTGGTGCGCCTGACAATACCGCGGCGGGTCTACACGCAGGCGCACATGGACGTCATTACGCAGGCGGTCGTCGACGTCTACGCGCGACGCGACCAGATACGCGGCCTCAAGATGGTGTACGAACCGGAGTACCTGCGATTCTTCCAGGCGCGTTTCGAGCCGATCACGTAGTCGCTCAAGGCATGTCATGAGGGCTGGCGGGCTGGATTGCCCGCCAGCCTTCGTGCAAAACTCGCAAAACCTCTGCCAACAAGCGGGTATCTCATGGGCGTATTCGAATACATCGGCGTGCTAATCTCGGTCATCATGGGCCTCGGCATCACGCACCTGGCCACGGGCGCAACAAAGCTCATCCAGCACCGCGACAGCGTGCGGCTTTACCTGCCGCACGCCCTTTGGACCGTGAATATCCTGATCTACATCCTGCTCATCTGGTGGGGGCTGTACTGGTGGAGCAGCCATGACAACTGGTACGCCTACGAGTACCTGTTCATTACGCTGTATTCCGTCGCGCTGTTCTTCCTTGCAGCTATGCTCTACC
>Ga0224504_10000238_pt1 | contig 24543 bp, 21 predicted proteins | sample SF_Oct11_sed_USG_3_FD_170160 | JGI IMG/M metagenome (GOLD analysis project Ga0224504, IMG submission 170160) | Sediment microbial communities from San Francisco Bay, California, United States - SF_Oct11_sed_USGS_24 | ecosystem: Environmental > Aquatic > Marine > Sediment | place: USA...
TTAGACCCGCTTCAAGGGGTATCCGATTTTCGCCGGTTCAAGTCCTCACTGACGAAACGGAGCACCGCGGCAACCATGGCTTCCCTCGGGTAGTCGTTCTTGTCGACAAAAGTCGAACCAACAAAACTGTGACTACGCGCAATTGGAACAGCCACTGCCCAGTGGTCTGCATTCAGGAATCCCAGCAGTGTGCTGCCTGGAATCACCTGATCGTAATAGATCAACTGACTGTCGTTTCGCGCGTCAACCTGGCTGAGTTTTCGGTAGCTTGAGCCAAGCACTGACGAGATACGGTCAGGCTTGGGATAGGTTACCAGTGAATAGTAGGCGATATCATCCGGTAACGGATTGCGCGCCAGCCACGACCGGCGCGTAGCGGGACGCAGGCTGTCGATTGCTCCTCCATCTCCTTGGCTGCAGTTGGCCCCGGGAAAACGACGAATGATATTGAGGTCTTTCTGATCAGCAGCATTTGCCAACGGCGAACCTCCAATGGCGCCGGAAGCACTGATCACGGCCACCACGCGTTCCCTCAGTTCAGGATATTCGACAATTGCCTGGAGGATGTCCGGTGCGCCTTTTGAGTAGCCAATGAGCAAAATTGGATTATCGTCGAACTCCGCATGAAGGGCTGCGATCTTGTCGCGAATCTGGCGGGCGTTATTGGCAGAACTCGAAAGCCCATCGACCTTCAGCAACTCAGCCTGAAACCCGAAACTTGCCAATAATGAGGTCACGGAGTCCTGAATTTTCAACCATTCCTCAATACACTCCCATCCAACCCCTGGCACGATCAGGGCGAGAACCTTTTGTTGATTTACACCCATATCAACTGGCTCACCAGTACCTTCGGGTTCGTCTGCAACGCGTACGAGCGCTTCCTCACATGGCCGGTAGTCAGGCCACTCCTCACCACGGGACTCCAGTACTTCACAAAAGATTTCACGAAAACGCCCCCTGCGATCATCTACACCGGCATCGGCCACGGGAACCAGTGCAAGTGGCGGGGATTCCGTCGTCCAGGGGTTAAGCGGTTTGCCGGCGCAGGCTATCAAAAGGAACAGAACGGGCAACATTAAGATTGTTTTGTAAACAACCCGGGGTTCATGGAAGGGGATATGGTGAAATTTCATGATCATTGCCCTGAAGTTGTTTCTAATAGCAATTATAAATGAACATCTGTGCTAACTTTGTAATATATAAAGATAGCAAGGTGACGCTTTTGCGGAATTTCTGGCTTATTTGTTTCGTGGTAGTTTGGTTTACTCCTTTGCACGCTGATGTGCTCTTCGAAAATCCGTCTTCAATGGAAATTGAATTGACGGGTCCGATGTGGTCTCTGGTTGAGAATAAGGAGGAGCGTAAAGAGTGGCCTTTCAAGCTACGTAGTGAAGGCGTTGAGCTTGATTTGAAGATCAGGGCCAGGGGGAATAGCCGGATGCGGGTCTGCGATTTTCCTCCACTGAGATTCAATTTCAAGACAGCTGACACGGTCGGGACTTCCTTCGAAGGACAGGACAAGCTGAAGCTGGTGACACGCTGTAAAAAAGGTGATCGTTCCGAGAGTGATGTGTTGGAAGAATACGCTGCATACCGGATTTTCTCTTTATGGTCAGAGGTCAGTTTCCGAGTACAGCTTGTGCATACGACAAATAGCGACACTGATGGCCGTCTCAAGGAATCTCTCAAAAGCAGTTATGGTTTCCTGATCGAGCCATTGGAGCAAATGGTCTCAAGAGTGAATGGTAGCCTGTCAGCGGTTCCTGCTGTTTCGTTGGCACAGCTCGATCAAAAGCAGGCAGCGCTGGTTTACGTTTTCCAGTATCTTATTGGCAATACTGACTGGTCGTTTGTCACGGCGGAGAATGATGAGTATTGCTGTCATAACATCAAGCTCATCAAAATCGGTTCAAAATTATTCCCCGTACCTTATGATTTCGACCTGTCAGGTATTGTTAACGCCAGTTATGCCCGACCGGATCCTTCCCTGAGGATTTCCAAAGTAGTGACACGACGGTATCGCGGGTTTTGCACGGATAAGGAAATTTTGCGTGAGGCGCTGAGCGATATCACAGCGCGGGAGAATGATGTGCTGGATATCATCAATGGTTTACCCATGCTGACCGATAAGGATAAACAGAAAAAAATTTCTTATCTGGAAAACTTTTTCAGGAAGGCTGACGACAAGGACAAGATGATTAGTCTATTTGAGAAATCCTGTCATTCTTAAAAGGTGACAGTCCGTTAAATCAGGTCATCATCCTTTCGACACCAGGTAATCAAGTGAAAACCGCTGGCGGACTTCCTGTGCTTGTTTGCGTGCCAGTTCAACCTGTTCTGCTTCCGTGGTTGCAATCAGTTTGTTCAAGATGAGAGCAAAATGTTGATGCATGGCATAGCGCTTGGCCTGAGCGATGATGCGATGGAATTTGCGAACAGCATCACCCGCTACCAATTCGCCTGCATCGTTTTCAAGCACCATCTCGTATAAGGAGTCTTCCAGGTCTTTCAGTTCTTCATCGGAGATATGGCTGGCGGCAAGCGCTGCGGCTTCTCCCTCAATCAACGCCCTTGATTCGGTCAGCTCCCAGGGGCTGATGTTATCAATTCCGCTTCCACTGCTCGATTGGTGTTCCGGTACATAGATGCCGGAACCGGTCTTGACCTGAACCCGGTCAAGTGCTTCCAGTGCGATAATCGCTTCGTCCAAATATTTTTCCGGCCTTCGTTTAAGCCATAACTATCTTTAAAATTTAAACGACATGTAGGGAAATTGATCTTTTTTTACTCCATGAAACCGCTAAAAAACGCAGGTGAAACTAATGATTAAGACCGATAAGTCCGAGATTCTCGGGAACACTCATCCGCTGACATCCGGCATACGCATTGCGCTAGCATCGATGTGTTTGTCTATTTTCGCAGCGCCAAGGTAGTGGTTAACTACTTCAGCAGCCAGAAGCAGGCCGATGAAACCATGGGTCATATTAAAGCTATTGGTGGCGATATGACCAAACAGGAAGACGTCGACCGTCTGATCGCCGAAGCCAAAGCCGCATATGGTGACTCGGTAGATATTCTCATTAATGTTGTTGGTGGTCTGGTAGCAAGAAAGACGCTGGAAGAAATGGATGCCGAGTTTTTTGACTACCTGATGAAACTGAATGTCACCAGCAACTTCATGGTCACCAAGGCCGTGGCTCCATTAATTGGTGATGGCGGATCCATCATCAACTTTGCTTCCCAGGCCGGCCGTGATGGCAGTGGCCCCGGTGCATCTGCCCATGCTGCTTCAAAGGGCGCGGTCATGACTTTCACGCGTGCAATGGCTAAAGAGCTTGGCCCAAGAAATATTCGTGTAAACTCAGTCTGCCCGGGTATGATCAGCGCCGTGTTTCATGACACTTTTACCAAAGATTCCGTGCGCGCCAATGTTGCCAACGCCACCGCGCTTAGACGTGAAGGCGGAGCCAATGAAGTTACTGATACCGTGGCATATCTGGCCTCTGATGAATCGAGTTTCCTGACTGGCGTCAACCTCGATATCAACGGTGGTCTTTACTACTCTTAATGAATGGATGATTTGAAGATGAGCGTGAGTGACGACCTGCATAAACGATTAGCAAGTGCCCCGGTGGTGCCACTGGTTGTACCCGATGATCCTGAAACTGCGATCAAGACAACACAGGCACTGGTTGCCGGTGGCTTAACCGTTATCGAGGTGGTTTTACGTACACCTGAGGCAGTTGAGTGTCTTTCTGAAGTTGTATCTGCGGTACCCGATGCCATTGTCGGTGCGGGTACAGTGCTTTCTGAACGCCAGGCCGCTGAAGTGGTCTTTGCCGGCGCGCAGTTTATTATATCGCCCGGTTTGTATGCACCGGTTGTTGAGTACGCTAAATCCGCGCGCTTGCCGATATTCCCGGGTGTTGCAACTGCATCTGAAGCGCAGAATGCCTGGAATATGGGTTTACGCTCATTAAAGTTCTTCCCTGCATCACTGGCCGGTGGGCCAGCGATGTTGAAAGCAATCGGCTCTGTCTTCAAAGACGTCAAGTTTATGCCTACAGGCGGTGTTTCAGCAGCCAATCTTTCAGACTATTTGGCCCTGCCAAATGTACTCGCCTGTGGCGGTAGCTGGTTGACACCAAAATCTGCAATTGCAGAAGGGAATTATCAAATCATTGCTGATTTGGCAGCGGAAGCCGTTGCCATTGCAAGCAAAGCAAGAGGTTAGAAAAATCGCCAAATTTGTTACTTTCGGCGAAATTATGTTGCATCTCAAAACACCGGGACATGATCGCTTTTTTCAGTCCCCCACTTTTGATGCGACTTTAGGTGGTGGTTAAGCCAACGTTGCGGTTGCATTGGCCAATTACGGGTTGGATGCTCGTTTTGTCAGCGCACTTCCCGATAACGACATTGGTGAAAATGTCATCCGCGAATTACGCAGCTTTTCTGTTGATACCGCGCAAATCAGTCGTTCCGGCGACCGTGTAGGCATTTACTTTTTGGAACCCGGTGCCAATCAGCGCGCTTCCAAGGTGGTTTATGACCGTGCTGGATCGTCCATTTGTGAATGTGGTCCTGGCTATTGGTGTCTGGTCTATTGCAGCAGCGCTTCATGCATTTGCACAGGGCGTTGTTAGTTTAAGTATATTTCGATCTATTTTGGGTGTGGCAGAGGCTGGCAACTGGCCAGGTGCAGCCAAGAATAACGCGGAGTGGTTCCCAACCAAAGAGCGGGCCCTGGCTCAAGGTATCTTCAGTTCGGATGCGGCCATCGGCGTTATTGTCTCAATTCCCTTAATCGCATTCCTGACGGTTTTTTTCAGCTGGAAAATGATCTTTATTCTCGTGGGCTTGATCGGTTTATTGTGACTCATCCCCTGGGTTATCTTGGTGAAAGCGCCACCAAAGACTCACCCGTGGCTCACGGACGAAGAACGTAAGTATATATTGACGGGTCAGCAAACCGCTGAAACCGATGAAGGTCCCGAAGAAGAAGAGTACGCCCCAACAACAACCCAGGTACTTTCACATAAGCAAAGCTGGGGTGTAATTATCGCCTCAGCTGCCATCGACCCCATCTGGTGGTTTTTCATGTATGGCTGTAAAGCCCGGTGATGTAGACCTGACAGCGATGTCCAGTGCTGGCCCCAGAGCGACCACTTCTCAGCGAAACGCCAATGGAAATTGAGAGAGCCAGTGGTATCGTGGCCACTGAGACCGCGATTCTCTTCGAAGTTGATTTCATCTTCCGGATTCGTTCCATCCACACCCAGTTTAAAAGACTTGGTTGGCCGGAGCCCGCCGACACTGATGTTAAACTTTTCGCTCAGAAACGGATTAAAATCCCAATCGACCTCGCACGTACTCGGGCAGTTCTGATTCATCGGGCAGTGGCGTTGGCCAGCCGTCCTCCCCGAGTGCCACAAACTTGAACCGACCCTCGGTTACTTTTTCGCGGTTACCGATGCGGTCGCGCCGCACCCCGGGGGATGATCGTGCCCCGGTGCTGGACGACCATCACGGCAATCCGGCTTCTGTTCTTCGCCGCGGCTTCAGGGCCTGCGCTGTCGAACCTGGCCGCGAGGTACCCGGCATTGAACAAATCGCAAGCAACTTCTTGCGTCATTGTTTAAAATCCTGACCAAGGATAATAATTCAATTTGGTAGAGGAAATTTCAAATGCTCAGTGAAAAAATGCTCGAAGCTCTCAACGAACAAATCAATCTCGAGTTCTACTCATCCAATCTCTATTTACAGATGAGTTCCTGGTGTGAATTCAACGCGCTTGATGGTTGTGCCAAGTTCCTTAAGGCGCATGCTGCGGAAGAAATGGAACATATGCAGCGTTTGTTTACATATGTGAATGAAACCGGTGGCCTGGCCAGGGTCGGTAAGATTGATGCACCCCCTTTCGAGTTCAAATCAATCAGTGAAGTATTTCAGGCAACCTATGAGCACGAGGTTTTTATCACCAGCAAGATCAATAAGCTTGCCAAGACTGCACAACAGGAGGATGACTTTTCGACCTTTAATTTCCTCCAATGGTATGTAGCGGAACAGCATGAAGAGGAAAAGCTGTTCAAATCCATCATCGATAAAATTGAAATGATCGGACCCAATGGATTGTTCTTCATCGACAAGGAGATCGAGAACATGGTGGGCGCCCCGGTCGGATGAGAAGAATGAAAGTGCTGACACGACGCGACTATCTTAAATATTCCGCACTGATCGGCGCCGCATGCGCATTTCCCGGCAGCTTACTGCAGGCGTTCGAGAGCAAGAATCTGATTACCCGCGCCATCCCCAAGACCGGGGAGAAACTGCCGATTGTTGGGCTCGGCAGCTCAGCGACCTTCAGAAAAGTTGCTCAAAGCGAAGATTTTTCTGCCTTGAGGAACGTCATGCAAACACTGCTGGATAATGGCGGAACGGTTTTCGATACCGCCCCTTCCTACGGGGCTTCCGAAAAAGTTTCCGGTCAGATCGCACGCGAAGCCGGTACGACCGATAGGATATTCTGGGCGACAAAGGTCAATGTCGCACCTCGCGGGGGTGGTCGCGCCGATGCTCAAAAGGCCCGTGCGCAACTGGCTAAATCCTTTGAATACATCGGCAAAGACCCCATTGACCTGATCCAGGTACACAACCTCGCCGACCTGCCGACGCAGATGCCGATCATTCAGGAACTCAAGCAAGACGGCAAAATTCGCTACATTGGTACGACGGTTACCCGGACCTCACGCTATGGTGAACTCGAAAAAGCCATGCGCGACTACCCACTCGACTTCATTGGTGTTGATTACGCAATCGACAACCGGACTGCGGCCGAGAGCGTGTTACCGCTCGCGGAAGAACTGGGCATAGCGACACTTATCTATGTGCCGTTTGGACGCAGCCGACTGTTTTCAAGGGTAAAGGGTATTGAAGTGCCGGAGTGGGCGAAGGAGCTTGGCATCGATACCTGGGGCAAGTTTTTCATCAAGTATGTTGCCTCGCACACCGCCACGACCTGTGTAACACCTGCAACCAGCAAGCCGAAAAATATGCTTGATAGCATCGGTGCGGCCTATGGCGAACTGCCTGATGCCGCAGTTCGAAAAAAAATGGAAGAACTTATCGACGACCTGCCGGGTAGTTAAGTGGCAACATGATCTCTAACTAGCTGATCAACTTCCTGATTATTGACCGATGAAGGAATCTACGGAATAGGTGATGCCACCCTCAACAACCGTGAAACACTGCTCGCCGTCTATTTAAGGGATTACATCATTCCCTGCCTGATTGGTAGGTTAAAAACGAATTCTTGTACTATACTTATTAGACGAGCCTCAGTCGCAGGCTTTCCATATTTCTTGGCAAAACCTGCCCTGATGTCGGTACGACGGGGGGGTCCTTATCGTGAACGATTGGCTTATCCCCGGGTCAGGGTGTTCGTTCGCATAAAATAAACTGGAGATATCATGAAACGACATAAATTCTTTGTGAGTCTGGCGCTTATGCTGGCTCTAAGTTTTGTTGCCATAGCTGCCTCTGCTGCCATGGTAATGAAAATGAATCTCGGGGATCTGGTCGGCAATGCCGACAAGGTCTTCCGTGGTACGGTGTTGACAAAGGAACCGGGATTGGTTTCTTTGGGTGGCAGCGATTTCTCTACCGTTGTTTACACGGTCAGGGTCGACGACGCACTCAAAGGTGACTTCGGCGCAAAGCCAGTGGTAACCCTTACCATGTTGGGCAACCTCAAGCAGGATGTTTCGGTTGGAGACATCAAGCGGGTCTCAATGCTGGACATGAATCCCGATCTGTCCGTCGGCAGTGATTACGTGCTGTTTACAACCGCCGCCAGCTCAGCAGGATTGTCAACGACAGTTGGACTCGGCCAGGGCCTATTCCGCATTTTTGACACCGAAGATGAACGTGAAATGACAGCTAACTTGCTGAATAACCATGGCATATTTGACGGCCCGGTTAAGTACAGTGAACTCACCTCGGCTGTTTCAGCCCTGGTTAACCCATAAAGGAGAGAGCAATGAAATCATTCAAGCATCAAGTTCTTTCCGTACTGCTGGTCACCTTTGGTGCGGCAGCATTCACAACTACCGTACAGGGTGCCGATGCACTTGGCATCTGTAACCCGGGACAACCTTACCTGTGGCCCGGTGGTGGTGTAAACATTCCATTTAACCCCGATCAGGGCGACCTCAACACACCTACAATTGATAATCCGACGGGTGTGGCGTTGGTGCAGGTCGCGTTTGATAATTGGACAGCTGCCGGCCCTTTCAGCGTGCCGACAACAGCCACTTACACCAATGCTGGTAACCTGCCGGTTGATGTTGATGTCAACAATTATGGTCCCTGGCTGAACCCGGTTGCACCGGATGGTTTATCCGCCATCGTTTTTGATGCTGACGGTCAGATTTTCGATCAGCTTTTCGGACCAGGCTCAGGAATACTCGGATTTGCAAGCCCCGAGTGGGTTAACACCATCACTTGCGAGATTCTCGAAGGGGTCTCCTTCCTGAATGGTCCTGCATTTACCGACCTGGTCGCAGCAGAGGACGTGATGACCCACGAGTTTGGACACTACTCCAACCTGGGCCATGTTGAACTCAATGGACAGTTGTTTCCGTTCCCCGAAGGTGGTGATACCAGTGGGCCAACACCGGATGACCCGTTTATCTTCAACGGAACTTTGAGTGGAGAGCTCGAATCGATGTACCCGTTCTACTTCGGGGCAGGTTCAGGAACAAATTCACCCAATGCCGACGATCGGGCATCGATCGCCACGCTTTACCCGGCGCCAGGCTTCTTCGCCAGTACCGGTTCGATTTCAGGCACAGTCTATGCGCCTGATGGCGTAACCAGGCTAAGTGGTGTGAATGTCATAGCCCGCAACATTGCTAACCCGATGCTGGATGCGGTTTCGACCTTCTCAGGAGCCTATACCGATGGTACCGGCCAGGCCGATCCCAATGTAGGTGTTTATACGCTTAACAACCTGACACCGGGCGCAGAGTATGTCGTGTTTGTTGATGTTATAACGGCCGCCGCCGGACGCTTCAGCAACCCCGTACTCTCACCATTGCCTGGTCCGGAAGAGTACTGGAATGAGGATGAGGCGAACTCCAACCCGCCTGACGATGTCCTGGATGCCACCCCGGTGGTACCGGTCGCCGGCGTACCGGTTACCGGTGTTGACATCATCTTCAACCAACCTGCACCAGGTGACCCACTACCCGTGGGTGATGACGGTTTTTATCAACTTTCACTGCCTTTCACCTATTCGATTTGCGCTCAGGATTTCAATTCTGTATTTGTCAATGCGAATGGCAACCTGACGTTTGGCGCGGGTTCCAGTGATTTCTCCGAGTCATCGGCTGAAATGCTTTCCGGCCCACCAAGGATCGCCGGTCTGTGGGATGATTTGAACCCATCGGCTGGTGGTATCGTCACGTATGCGCAAACCGACAGCAGCTTCACCGTTATCTATGAAGATATACCGGAGTTTTTTGTCACGGGTTCGAATAGTTTCAGTATCACCCTGTCGCGAACCAACAACCACATCGATGTTGAGTATGGCAGCCTTACGGCCCTTGATGGCCTTGCCGGTGTTTCCTGCGGTGGTTTGATCACTTCGGGTACCGAAGTCGAGTCAGATCTGACGGCCTTGCAGGACTATGCCGATCTCGATGGTGGTCGTATCAACCTACACAACTCGCCAGCGGTGTTTGAGGAGTTCATTGATCTTGATAATGACCTTTTGGATGAGATCTTACTGTTCAACGGCACTACGGATTACAATGACGAGTGGCTCGGCAAGAGCGACAAGGCTCGCCAGATCAGCCTGCCGTTCAGCAGTGACTCAATCCAGAAATATACCGAGATCGAACCGGTGGGTGCCGATATTGACTGGTTCCGGTTCAAGGTTCCTGCAGACAAGACACTGTTGATCGAAATTGTCAGTGGCCAGCTGGATTCATTGATCGGACTGGTAGCCCCGGATGGAACCCAGTACATTGATGATGATGGTGGCGCCGGTCTGCTCTCCGCGCTGCAGATACCCGGTACGATGCAAGGCACTTACTACCTCGCGGTTACCACCTTCCCCGACTTTGGCTTTACCGGGGCCGGCGGTAGTGGTGGACGCTACGTGCTGGAGATCGAACTCATCGACGGTATTTCGCTGTCGCTAGGTGATGATGACACCATAGAGGTGCCGCTGGGTTTCAGCTTCCCATTCCAGGGTGCTACCTATGACAGCGTATGGGTCAACTCCAACGGCAACCTGACCTTTGGCTCCGGCAATACTGATTTCTCAAACTCCATCACGGATTTTTTGAGTGACCAACCACGTATCGCGCCGTTATGGGATGATCTGTCACCCAACCAGGGTGGCCAGATATCAGTCGAGCTCAATGCGGGCAGTGCTACGGTTATATTTGATAATGTTCCGCAGTTTCTTGCCGGTGACAACAATACGTTCATGGCTACCATGCGTGATAACGGCACCTACACTATCGAGTATGGCAATATCGATGCGACCGATGGACTTGCCGGCACCACCGAAGGCGGAGGTGCAGCCGACCCCGGTGCAACCGATCTGTCTGTCAGTGGCCCATTCAACAAGACTGGTACAACCTACGAGCAGTTTATCGGCGATAACGATCTGACCGGGATTACTCTCGAGTTTGACCAATAATACCTATTAGACAGACCTTTAACTTCGCGGCGGGTATCCCCCGCCGCGATTTTTTTAAAGGACACAAGGGCGGAAATCGAAGTTGTTGTGTCACCCTGCTTGTAACCCGCTTATTGCAGTAAAAACAGGTTCGCATAGCCGGATAACTCCATTAGTGCACAAACTCCTTAAAAGTCACCATGCCTGACCATGTACATGCCGTCTCGCTTTGCTAAACTGTGGATAAATGGATTCTTAGCTAGAGCAAGAGAGTCAGGTGCAAATAATGGTGAAAAAGGTAAGAAGAATATGAAATACCGGTTAGTCATATTAAAACTCGTCATTTTATTTTCCTTTCTTTGTGTTGGGGGAAATGTTCTGGCGGCTCCTGCAATTGAGGCACATGTCGTTCACTATTCATTGCAGCCCGCGTCTGGTCCCAGCTTCAATCGTGTTGAAGAACTTTCAATAGTTGTGTTTGCAAATAAGCTTTCAAAAGAGTACCGAAGCCCTTTTACGCTGGATTATCGTATTGTTGATAAGGAAGGCAATATCATTGACGACAAGAAAGAACAGTTTCTGTTCACGATGTGTGACGACAAGATGGCTGCAGTGAAAGCCGTGGGAAAATGTGGTGAGTACAATAATGTCGCAACTATCAGTTTAAAAAAACGGAGTACACGTCGACCTCCTTCGACCAAAGGATATAGCAAGGTAGGGAGATTTTGGGTCAAAGAAGAAGAGGTTAAAATCTTCCCCCGTTTTGAAGAAATGGAATATAAGCTGGACTCATTTAAGTTGATCGACAAATCTGGAAAAACCGTGAACCCATAATCACATTGCCTGTCCGGTAAAATCTAACTTAAAAACAGGGCATTACATTCCACTGTACCTGGAACCATGCGGTCTGTTCATGAATGTCCACTATTCCAATCCAGTTCTACTTCGGTAAGGGCCCGGGTTGTGTTATTAGGTTTGTCCAACGTATCGGCCATTAAACAGCAACCGCTAAGATCAGTGAAATTGCCAGTAGCACTATCGTTCATAACGAGATCCTTTATACCACAGGAACCGGCAGTGTAACCTCCGTGGTCGTGGCAGGTAGCACCTTCCGGGTGCGATTCCTTTGGGTGGCGGATAACCGGCGTTCCGGAGACTGTGTAGGCGCTATATTGTCTCGAGACCGGTCCCAACAGCGCTCATCCCCGTTGCTCTTTATCTCTCGCTTGTTTATCTTTGTCAGTAATTTCCTGAATAACCCCGCGTATCTGAAAAAAGGTGAAGCAAGAATGAAGCTATCCAAATCGATTTTGACCACGATGATTCTCATGATATTTACGACAGGGTTCGTATGGGCAGCAGAAGTTGAAGAAGGTGACGCCAGTTATTACGCAGATTCACTGAATGGTAACAAAACCGCCAGTGGAGAGCCCTACGACAAAAACGCACTTACGGCAGCGCATCGAACCCTGCCATTTGGAACCAGGGTAAAAGTCACTTACATAAAGACAGGCAAGACAGTTGATGTGGTGATCAATGACCGCGGGCCCCATGCAAAGGACCGGATTATTGACTTGTCAGGTGCGGCGGCGAGGCAAATCGGTATGGTTGATGACGGCCATGGCATTGTCAGTATAGAGGCTTACGACAAGTAGACTCCTTTGGTTTTTAATCGATCCATCGCTCATTTATCTCTTAAAAACAGGCGATTAGTCCTGGCCTGATCGAATGTTAGATTCAAGACCGGACACTTAATTTTTAGACACCGGCTAGCTTTTTCGGAACTTTTCTCCTATTGTTTAATAAAGAAATAAACTTTCCTCCGTCGGTCAGGAGTCAGATAAAGTGAAAACAACATTCATTGCGAAAGCAATTCCGGTCCTTATTGGTTGTTCCATTCTTGCCATATTCCTGGTGCCTGCCGGGTATGCTTTTAAAGCGGGAATTGGCAGTAATGATGCCGTTACGAAGACATCATGCAATAAAAAGTTAGACGATGTTACGATTTTTCCCTTTGCCCGGCTGAAGACAAATTCAAATGGGTCTGTTTCCGGGGTTGAAGTTCATCTTTCCAACGCGGATGGAGATTGTTCGGAGATGATTTACTCTTCCTATGAAGTTAGACACGGCAATGAATCGGGTACGATTCGCGATAACAATGGCAGAGTTATCGCTTTGAGATAAAAACGGGGAAAGCATTCCACGTTGACAGTATAAGTTACAGCAGTACCGATCATACTTACGATATCAAAATCCCGTCAAAACAGCTGTATCCGATCGAATTCATTGGGTCGGTGCGGTACCAAACTCATCAAAAAAACTGGTTACATCAAAAAGCTCCGAAAATTCGAAAATCCAGCAGGTTTCTGATATTTCTGAAAAATTCAGGCCTCCCAATTTGATTGCCTCATTCAAATACCTGCCTTCCTCATCGTTATATTTGTCGCGATTGCACGGGCACTCTTCCAATATGAGCGCGTTGTTGCGTGATTTGTTGCGCGGACCCACTCAACGTCCGAATCAGTTTTTAAACCGGGTGTACCATTTCCGGTCGCGTTTCCATCTGCAATTCTATGATAGTTAGTATTGTTCTTAACATAGTCCAGGTTAGCGGGGGCCGCGCTTTCCTCGTTCCAGTCGCTATGCTGAACAATGTGGATACGTGTTTTGGCATCAATACCGGGTAATTTCATTCCACCTCACCGGGTATCGAACGCCTGGGAATATTGCCTTACGACTGGAAAACCGCCAATCAATATATTGCGATGGCCGAGGGCTACGATGACCAAAAATTGATTGATATTCTAAGGGCTCATCCAACGGCTGGAGCCAGGGTACTTGTTACTCTGGCATTACAGTTAAAATAATTCTTTGGTAACGTGATAATTGAGGCTCCCCTTTATCTGTAACTTTTAAGATAAGGTGAATGGATTCTTCTTTTTCAACCTCAGGCGCTTCCCCATGAATCCTATTTACATTCCCTGTCTTTGACATGTACCGGTTTATACAATTCATAGCGTCCACCCCAGCCGCCCCAATCCGGATGCTCAGACACATTCAGACCTAAAGAGTAGATTTCACATTGTCATCCGAGTTACGGTCAACCAGTTTGTTGTAGGGATCTATCCCGACATGTGTGGGTTTCTCGTCCAGGATAAGCGTGATGGTGGTTTCTGCCTGTTCGATGCGATGCTTTTCCAGGTAGATTTCCGGCTCTTCACCCGGCTTGGCCTCATCCGGGTTCTTGTTGAACGCACCAACGTCAATTGATAGAGCAATTGGCAATTCGGTTTCCAGGCCCTCGCCATCGGCCTCAAATTTCTTTGCGGTCACTATTATTTCTACCTCAAATTGGCCATCACTCGTTTCTGAGACCGTAGATTCCTCGACCTTGAGATCGAACAGCACGATACGTTCAAACAGATCGGTGATCAGGTCTTGCTGTTCTTGAGTGTTCGCCTCTTCGCGCAGATAACGGATCAGATCTACCGATGTTGTGTACGGTGCATAGTGATAGGCATGATTCTCAACCAGCTTTCTCAGCGCACGGTTCACCGCATCCTCACCCAGGTAGTCCTTCAACGCGTACATGACAAGGGAGCCCTTGCGGTAATGAATATACCCCTGGTTTTCAACCCGTATCAATGGCATTTCAGCGACCCGTTCACTGCCGCGGTCACGCAGGTATCGGTCGAGTTCGTATTTCAGGAAACGCCGCATAACCTGCGGTCCGTATTTTTGCTCCATGACCATCAAAGCCGAGTATTGAGCCAGGGTCTCAACCACAACGGTTCCACCCTGCGTGTTTGCGCCCATCACCTGGTGTGCCCACCATTGATGCGCTACCTCGTGTGCGGTTACGTAGAAAACATAATCCACATCATCCTCTTCGATATCTGCCACAAAACCGATGCTTTCCGAATATGGAATGGTATTGGGGAAGGACTGGGCAAATGCCGCGTAAGCAGGAAACTCGAGAATTCTCAACTGGCGGTACTGGTAGGGACTGAACTCGCGACTGAAGTATTCCAGGGAATCCTTGACTCCGGATATCATCCGGTCGACGTTATAGCTGTGAGGGTCGTGATAATAGACTGCAATATCGACATCATTCCACTTGTCTTTTTTCACCGTATAATCAGCTGAAAGATAAGAAAAGAAGTTTTGGATGGGCGTGTCCATCTTGTAATGAAAAAATTGCCGGTCGCCTTCCTGCCACTCTTTTTCAAGGTAGCCGGGCGCGATAACCGTTTGGCCTACTGCTGTGCTCACCACGGTTTCAAAATTGATCCAATCGGAATCGGGCCGTAGATAGCTGTTTCTTAGCGCACGCTTGTCTTCAAGTTTTGGCATACGGTCCACGGGATCCAAACCATGTTCCCGGCGTTCCTGCCGGTCGGTCAGCATCAGGTTCCGGGTAAAACCAATACCCGGCGCAGCCTCAAAATTGTTAATAAAACTACCGTTATAAACCACTGTAGAATCATTGTTCCGATTGCGGAACCCGGGGTTTTCGATCGAGGTATTAAACGTCAGCTTCAGCTGTTCACCTGGCGCCATGGCCTTGTCGAGTGCGAATGTGGTGTAGTTGTGGTCATCGTCATGCCAGGCAACACTGGCATCCTGCAGGGCAAGCTCATGCACTATTGCCAGTGGGTTAAGCACTACCTGGACTTCGGTCAGAGGTTCTTCAGTGCGATTTTCCAGGATGTAACTTCCACGCATGTCATAGCGACGCTCCTGAGGAAAAATATCAACCTCTGTGTAAACATCAACAATGCGTGGACGTGGCTTGAATTCATACTGCCGGAAGCGTTGCTCATATTCTATCTGGTGCAGTTCTCCACTTTCTTCAGTGACATAAGTGTTCAGCACATTGGTGTTGTAGTAAATCCAGGAACCGGTGGAGATGAATCCCGCCAATGCGACTATGATGATTGCAGTAGAAACCGGGCTTGAGGCCACCCTGATCTGGCTCAGCCGCTGGCGGGCGCCTACGATAGTGCCACGGTTCCACATCAGGTAGGCAGTCACGGCCAGTATCAATGCGAAGAATCCCCAGTAGAGGTTGAGCCACAGACCCGCCCAGATGAAATGCCCCGAGGCGTTCATGTCTGACAGGGGTGCTGCCGGTCGTCCTGCGTACTGGTACAGATCGTGTTCCAACCCGATGTTATCCAGCACGAAGAGGGAAATAATGTATAGGACCATCAGCAACATGCCGAAGTACTTATTATTACTTAGCACCTGCACAAAAACTGCCAGTACCGAGACCAGGAACAAATTCAGGCTTTGGTAAAACAGCAGTCGCTGCACGTACAGACCAATTTCAAAATTGGCATAACCGGTGGCCGCCTGCACGATCATGGCTGTGATGATGCTGACAAGAAACATGGCAAGCACAATGATGAACATTGCCAGCAGTTTTGACGTTACAAATGTCCAGTTGGGCGCAGGTGTGGCGTCGATAATTTCGTGGTTGCCTGTCTGCCGTTCTCTCCAGACCAGTTCGGCAGAATAATAGACGATGATCATCAGTATCATGAACGTGAAGGAACCGTTGATAGAGTTGATCATTGCCCGGGTCACCGGCAACAGGTCTGCGCCATAAATTGCACCCTGGTTGATCATGGCGCCCAGTGTATTGGCCACCGCCAGTACCAGGATCACAATAAAAGGGACCGACTTGATCACGCTGCGTGCTTCAAACAACATGCGTGTGCGGAACTGGGCCAGCCTGGTGACGGAATTGAATACCGGTACAGCGGTTGGTTTCACCTCAGGTGCAGATATGGGTTTGTCTTTGCTACCGCGTCGAAAACGGTGCCACCAGCGTTTGCGGGCCGTTTTTCCGGCTACATCGAAGCGGAATACACGATGGGTCAGCCCCAGCATTGCCAGGCCGGCTACCAGCCAGATAATCTTGTTGTACAAAAAGAGCCCCTCGACTGGAAGCAGCATCGTATTACGCTCACTGACAGTCCAGTACCGGGTGGCCTCTTCAAAGGAGGAAAACCCGAACGGGTCCAGCAATGAAGCGATGGTCAGTAACTCAGGGTCGCTCAGCATGTTGGCAGCGACGATATATAACACAAGGTAAGTAACCACACCTGCATAGGTCAACATCAGGTTGCGGGTGATCGCGGACAGCGCCAGGAACAGGCCGGCTGTAAACAACAGGCTTGGAAAGGCGAGAAATGTCAGGGCATAGAAATAGTCCATTGGACGAAGCGGTCCGACTCTATCTACGTCGAGCCACGGCATGATGCTGCCAATCATGCTGCCCCAGGCCACGGAGGAATATGCCAGGTAGGCAACCGCAAAAGCACCGATAAACCGGCCAAACAGGTATTCGTGTTTTCTTATCCGGGTCGAAAATATGATTTCCGCACTCTTGGTGTCAAAGTCACGCAGTACGATATTTGAGACGAAGGCGGTAACAATGAAAATACCGAAAAGACTCATGACCAGCAGGGTTTGCATAATCCGGTAAGGCGAGTTGAAATTTTCCGCACCCCCTCCGCCGATTTGGATATTTTCCGAGGACATGGCGCCAAAGGCCATCAGGAAAAAAATACCAAAGATTACCCAGAATGCGGGTTGCCTTAGCTGGTAGCGAAACTCAAAAAGCGCAACTTTCCATAACATGATGATCAGGCTCCGGCGATGTCTGCGGTGGTAGCTTTCGCTTCGGAGAGTTTGTGGAAATAGACATCTTCCAGACCGGCTTCAACGGCCATAAAACCATCGCCCGGGTCATTTTCATCGTACACGTGTAACACCGTCTGACCGGCAAACAGCCGGGTAGAGATCAGATCGTGCTTCTCCCGGCATCCAGCCACTTCTTCTTTGCTTACGGTCTTGCTCCAGATTTTGCCGGATAGGTCTTTGGTCAGATCAGCAGGCTGACCACTGGCTACGATCCGGCCATTGGCCATGATGGCCATATTCGGGCAGAGGTCCGATACGTCTTCAACAATATGGGTGGAGAGTATGACTACTACGTTTTCACCGATCTCGGCCAGCAGGTTATGAAAGCGATTACGCTCTTCGGGGTCCAGACCTGCAGTGGGTTCATCCACGATCATTAATTTCGGGTCGCCGATCATGGCTTGTGCGATACCGAACCGTTGACGCATGCCCCCGGAAAAACTGGTCAATGCCTTTTTTCTCACCTTGTCTAGATTGGTCTGAACCAGCAGGTATGCCACCAGCTCCTTTCGTTCTTTCGAGTTTACGATACCTTTTAAAATGGCCATATGATCGAGCATGGCCTCTGCAGATATACGTGGATAAACACCAAAATCCTGAGGAAGGTAACCGAGTGTCCGACGGATCTCATCCGGTTGCTTCAACACATCTATACCGCTAAATTTGATGCTGCCACTATCAACGGGCTGCAAGGTGGCGATGGTCCGCATCAGTGTGGATTTACCCGCGCCATTAGGTCCCAGGAGACCAAACATACCGTTGGGGATTTCGAGAGAAACATTGTCCAGTGCGTGAACGCCATTGGCATAGGTTTTGTCGAGATTTTTGATTTCTAGCATGATGACCTTCTGATTTGTTTTTGAGATTTAGTGTAAAGTTGAATCGAATTATCCTTAACGCAGCAATTTTATTCGCGTGCTTTAAGTCATAGTCGCATGGTTCGGAATGACTGGGTCACAATCAAGTGCCAGAATAAATGCAAGACCCGAATCATCTGGGTTGCCGAGTGCTATCATAAGCCCCTAAATTCTGTAAAATTTTGGCAGGTTTATAGTTTCAATAGGGTGGATATGTTTTCTAAATTATTAAAACCTAAAGCAGTTCTCGACGAAGCAACGACACTCTGGTTGTTTGATACATTTTCCTGGGCTTTGAGAAACCTGGATGCGAGGGTTTTTTATGATGAGACAATCCTGGTAATACCATCTAACCAATATTTTCCGGGCAGAGAAGACAGTGCTCATGGCATGGCTAATCTGATTTTCAGCCAGGTTAAAGAATATGCTGGACTCAAACATTGGCCAACCAGACTAACAAATGTGGCTAAAGACATGCCTGTTGAATCACCCAGAATAGAAATAAAGGGAGCATTGCGCGGCTCGAAAGGAATCATGCCTACTGCTGATGTCGTTAATCAACTATCTATTTTTTATAATTCGGATCAATTACGAGATTCCGAAGTTCTCATTGCCGATTTTGCCCATGTACTAGGGCATCACCTGGGTAGCATGTCGCAGGAACCACCACCCGGTGGAGTAGAAAACTGGCCTCATGTTACGGAGGTTGTCGCTGTTTTCATGGGGTTTGGTTTAATGATGGCAAATAGCGCCCATACGGTAAAGATACGTTCTTGTGGGAGTTGCTCGGGCCCGGCAGTAGAACGCAGCAATGCTCTATCTCAATATGATATAACTTATGCATTGGCAATTTTCAGTTGCCTGAAGGAAATCCCCGCAAAGGAGGTCTTGGTGCATTTGAAAAAATCATTGCGGCCATTTTATAAAAGAGCCGCAAGAGAAGTGATGAGCAAAACGAAAGAGCTTAATCAAATCAAGGTGAACTCACCCCCTACGGTAGAACACGCTCCAGGTTAGTCATGATCTGAAATATTCCAGATGCCGGAAAACAATTAACACGACAAACACAATGTTCGAAAGAAAGGCCGCGGACAGCCATGACTCTCCCCGCTTTTATTGGCTTTCAATGCCCGCACCCGGCTCAAACCCATTATCCTGGACTAGAGTTTCAAGCATTCTGCTTCACGGCCCCGCACTACCCGGTGACCCTCCATCGGGCCGGACGTTTCGGTCACAACAGTGCATTGAGATTCTGCACCATGATCAGTGTAGAAGTAAATTATGACCCAATCGTCTGTCTTGCTGAGATCATGTGCACGGGCGGTATTTGAGAACAATGCTGTGAAGTGCCAATCATGGCGCTGGGTATGAAGAATGGGCAACCAGGCCGCACCGGTTGGATTGAAGCGGCGCGGGGCGATCTTGCGCAGCTTTCCTTCTGCCGCCAGTTCGCGGTATTCCTTATCGACGTCCAGTAACAGCCCGACGTCGGGTTCGGCGACCTGGCGGCGAACCCGGGCCGGCCGTCTTTGCAGCATATTGGCCAGGGCCGCAGAAATCATACGTGCCCGGCGTGTTCCCACTCCCGGCACCTGCTCCAATCGTCCATCATGGGCCGCCAATTCCAGCTCAGCCAGTGTTTCAACTTCCAATGCCTCGTGAATTCGCCGGGACAGCCTCGGACCAACACCCGGAATGGATCGAAAGACCTGCTCCGGGTCGAGCGAACCACGGAGGCGCTCCAATTGCATCCAGCACCCGGTATCAAGCATCTCCTGGATGGCCAGGGCTATTGAATGCCCAATTGCTGGCAGGTGCTCAAGCCCGCCTGTTCCCTCGCGGTCAACCAGCACAGAAAGTTCCTCTTCATGTGCGGACACCGTTCGAGCCGCATGACGATAGGCGCTGACGCGAAATGGATTCGCATTCTGCTGTTCGAGCAAATCTGCAATCTCCTGGAGCTTTGCGGCGATGGCCTGGTTGTCCCAGTGTTGCATTGTGTTGACCTCTGCCAGGAATTGTCCGGTAAAAATTAGACACAAAAATCACCACTAGATTCAAAGCCCTTCGAGGACGGTTAGATAAATCCTCGATAATTGTTGGAAAGTTTAAAAAGATAGTTAATACTCTTTAACAGTGTTCAATTACTGCCAGAGTGTGTTGAAACGTGGCCCACATGACGCTCAAAACAAGTTACTCCGCTTTAGCCGACAGGTTAAACCGTTTTCCGCAGGGCGCACCTCCATCCAACCTATTGTTTAAAATTTTGTCGATGCTGTTCAGTGAAGATGAAGCCAGCCTGGTTTCGCTGATGCCCATCAAACCATTTACCGCAAAAAAAGCCAGCCGCATTTGGAAGAAAAACCTCACCGAGACACAAAACATACTGGATGAGTTGGCCAACAGGGCCATTCTTGTTGATTTCGAGCAAAACGGTGAGGCAGTCTATGCACTGCCGCCACCAATGGCTGGTTTTTTCGAGTTCTCGCTTATGCGTGTGCGTGATGATATTGATCAAAAAGTATTAAGCGAACTTTTTTATCAGTATATGAATGTAGAGGAGGATTTTATTCGGGAGCTGTTTACCCGCGGTGAAACCCAGTTGGGGCGAGCCTTTGTTCATGAACCTGCTCTATCCGATGAAAATGCATTGCATGTGCTGGATTATGAACGGGCCAGCGAAGTGATTGAAACAGCCAGCCACATTGGTGTGGGGCGCTGTTACTGCAGGCACAAAATGGAGCACATGGGTAAAGCCTGCTCTGCACCGCAAGATATTTGTATGACCTTCAACAACACTGCGTCCTCGCTTACAAGACATGGCGCTGCACGCGCGATTGATAAGCAGGAGTGTCATGACTTACTGCAGCAAGCCTACGAGCACAACCTGGTGCAGTTTGGTGAGAATGTTCGTGAGCAGGTGAATTTTATTTGTAATTGCTGCAGCTGCTGTTGTGAAGCAATGATTGCCGCACGCCGTTTCTCCATTCTCAACCCTGTACATACCACCAGTTTTATCCCGGTAATAGATGAAGAAACCTGTAATGGCTGCGGCAAATGCATCAATGTCTGTCCGGTCGAAGCGATGACTCTGGTTTCAGCCAATAATCCGAATAAGCCCAAAATGAAAATGGCCCGGTTGAATGATGAGCTTTGCCTGGGTTGCGGTGTGTGTATATGCAGCTGCAATAAAAAAAAGAGTTTGTCTTTGGAATCGCGCCCCAAGCGAGTTCTCACTCCTTTAAACGGAACGCACCGAGCAGTGGTAATGGCCATTGAGCGCGGTAAATTGCAGAACCTGATTTTTGATAATCGGGTCTTATGGAGCCATCGTGCTATGGCCGGGGTATTGGGTGTGATTCTGAAGCTGCCGCCAATCAAGCAGGTTCTGGCAAGTAAACAGCTCAAATCCAGCTACCTGGAAACGCTTATTAGTTATAAAAAGCATTAGCATGTATGTCGCAATCAAGAGCCCGGACAGCTATAACCCCTGGTTTGGCTAATCGCGAGGAGAAGCCTGCCTCTGAGGCTGGTACGGCTGAAGAATCAAATGAAAAATCGGGGCGCCAACTATGGTGCCCTTAAAGTCCTCAAGCAAATTCCGATACGGATTTGGCTCTTGAAACTTTGGAATGCAATTCCCAGAAATACTGGTGGTTATCGTATTGCAGGTAATCAAGGTCAATACTGACCATTGAGTTCGGATCAGAGACGCTGAATTTCGCCGGCGGAAAATCAGTCAGGGGTATCTCCCGTTGCGCCGACTGACTCATCCTGGCTGAGAAATAGGCCGCAAAGTCATGTCTCAAATCTACTTGTAAAGGATAGTCCAACGTGTCATCCGGCACACAAACTTCGTTAACAGTTAAGATAGTGCGAAGTCCTGAGTCATTTTCAATGCCGTACTGCTGCTTAATGTAGTCAGCGACTTGCCGATAAAACAAGCTCCACCCACCCGGCATGTATTTATTTTGCTCAAAGAAAAGCACGGCCCATGATATCTGTTGGTATTGATTGGGTTTATCCCGGACAAAACGTAGCAAATCCTGAAGGAAGTCCATGACCTTAATGTCGTGTTCCCATTGTAAATATCTGATCACATAGCGTAACAAGCAATATCCGTCTGCCATGGCATAGACTTGCATCATGAACTTCATCCACTCCAGATCCCGTTCAGTAAAACTGTATGAGGAAATCAGAAAGTCATTCTCATCAACTTTGATTTGATATTTCTCGATGTATTCGGGGTCCGCCATTGGACTGTTTGGCAATAATTGAGTTGGATAGGCCTTAACCGACACGTCCATGTCAATATAGCGCTGTAAATCATTGCTGAATGCCTCAACGGTGATACCGGGTAAACCAATCATCAGGTCAGTTGAAAGCGGCAGCTGCAGATCATGAAAAACTTTGGTCAATTCATCATACTTTTCGGTCTTGATGTTTTTCCTGTTGATAACTTCCAGTGTCTGTTCATCGGTGGTTTGAATCGAAATGATCCCCTGGCTCATGATCCCGCCAGCGGTAAAAATCTTGATGATTTCTACCAGGCGCCAGGTTGAGTTCTTGGTGTAGTTGACCACGATCTCTTTTGGGTAACCAAGTTTCTCCTTGGTTTCAATTATGAACCTGGACAACTCAATATCACGATCATATAAACCAAAATTGGCATCGGCAATCCAAATAACCCGAACCCCAGTCGCAGAAAGTACAACCAAATGGGCAACCACGGTTCGATTCAATAATGACGGCTTCAACTCTTCCGTTGTAGGTGTCAAACAAACCTGTCAGGTAGGGCGAAGGTACATCACCTGGTGCTGTCATTCTTTGACGCGTTGGCGTCCTGGTAAACCCGCTGGCCATATTATCCCTAAAGGTGAGACCAGCGACACCGGCCAACTGCCCTGGTTGAATGGCAATCTGGCCCATAGGGGTTTTAGATATATGTTCAAATACTTCAGTGATAGTCACTTCACCTTCGCCATGAACAGAAATATCAACCGAGGCCTGGGCAGTCATAAATGCTTCACTGGCACCCTGATATTGCGGTGTACTGGGACCACCATGAATGGTCAGGTTGTTATTATCATGGCGTTTCACAGCATCACTGATTTGCAGGTTAACATCCAGTGACCACATGTAGTTTGAGAACAGCCAAACTCCATTTCCGAACTTGCGATATGGACCTTTCAATAGATCACTGGGGCTCAGGTAAGTTATGGGAATCAGTTGGAAGCGCTTCAATAACGCACCCTGATTGTAGTTTTTCAGTGCACTGAAAATGATACCCAAACCCAGTGGCAGATGATTTTCCATGTGCGGCACAAAATAGACTGGTATACGGCCGTCTGCATGAATTTCCTGCCAACCTACTGCGCTATGACCTGTACTGATGCATGTATTTTCAGGTTCAGTGTTATAACGCTTTGCTTTTTGTTTAATTAAAAACCCGTGTCCAAACAGAGTTTTCAAAACCATCTTCACGTCTTCATCAAATAAAAAGTCCTTGCTTTTAAGCACTTCATCGTAGTTTTGACCATCGCCGAATGCCAACATCAAGATCACCCATGAAACAGGCAGTAAGCGTGGTTTCTTATCAATTTTTGAAATTGCAAAAAAACCCTGCTCGCTGATTGAAATCCCTGCATTACTGCTCAAACTCAATTGAACAGGCAAGTCAACAGTTGCAAATACCTGTTCAGATACCAGTTTTATGGCCTTGATTGGTTTTCCTGTATGTTGACTCCCTCCGATGAGCTGTGCCTGTCTGAACTGCTGAATCCTCCTTTCAACATCAGGTCGTTGCAGGTGTGGCAGCCACTTTTTTATCAAGGGGTGGTTTACGAACTTCGTTGCAATATCCAGGTATTCTTGATTTTGATCTTCAAAAAAACAGGACAACAGGATCACGTCAGGCCCTTGAATCGCCAATACCGGAGCAGCACCCGAAATTCGCGACGCTATGGACTGGCCGTCGCGGCTCAATATCATGAAATCTTGATTAAGTTGGGTTTTAATAGCTCCCCCGGTGGTCGTCTAAATTCACACGACATTCATTTTCTGGGAAGACAAGATTAACTTTGTCATTAGTGACCATGTACACCCCTCAAAGGTTGTAGAAGACCATTCTGCCTTATGATAAGGAGAATAAATAGGGTCATATAAACAGGATCAGAGTAAAGGGGGCCGTGGATGTAGAGCGCGGCCAAAATTGCCTCAAAATACACTTTGGCGCAAAAGGCAATCCACCTGCCCCGTGCTGGCTTAAATATTGTCCGGGACAAA
>Ga0224504_10000239_pt1 | contig 24540 bp, 24 predicted proteins | sample SF_Oct11_sed_USG_3_FD_170160 | JGI IMG/M metagenome (GOLD analysis project Ga0224504, IMG submission 170160) | Sediment microbial communities from San Francisco Bay, California, United States - SF_Oct11_sed_USGS_24 | ecosystem: Environmental > Aquatic > Marine > Sediment | place: USA...
CAAAGATCGAATAAAGGAACTGTTGGCACAGCTGCAGGACGAAATCCGCAACACGGATATGGATGATGAGTTGAAGACGCTCGTGAGCGATCTCGACAACGATATTCATACTGTCATGGAGAATGACGAGGCGGTCAGCGCGCTGATCGACCGGGCCAAGGAAGTCGAAGCCGGTTTCGCCACGCGCTATCCAACGGCTGAGCGCTTCATGCGCGAGGTGATCGACGCCCTTGTGCGCATGGGGATCTAGGTTCCATGGGCAAGCTTGAGATGCGAAGTGCATGCGAGCGTTTCTCTGTCGGCCTGACACCGGCGAAGCAGGAGGAAAATTGACGACCGAACGCAGGACGCACTGGCACGGCGTCTACAGTAGCAAGCCGCCAACAGCGGTATCCTGGTACCAGGAAGTTCCCGACCGATCGCTGCGCCTCATCAAAGCCGCAGGGCTGTCATTTGACGATGCCATTATCGATATTGGCGGCGGTGCCTCGACGTTGGTCGATCATCTGCTGGAGGCCGGATACGGTGACCTGACCGTGTTGGACCTGACCGAGACAGCGCTCGATCATTCTCGTGAACGGCTGGGTGAGCGGGCCTCTTCCGTTAACTGGGTTGTCTCGGATATTGTTCATTTTAAACCGCAACGCTTATACCGGCTCTGGCACGATCGTGCGGTGCTGCATTTCCTGACGGACGCAACGGACCGCGAGCGCTATGTTGATGTGCTGAGAGAGGCGCTCGCGCCCGGCGGCCATGCGGTTATCGCAACATTTGGGCCTGCAGGCCCGCTCAAATGCAGCGGTCTCGAAATTCGTCGCTACGATGTCAGAATGTTGGAAGAACTACTGGGTGCAGAGTTTGAACTGCAGTCCCACGAACTTGCAAATCACCGCACACCGATGGGCGCGACACAGCAGTTCCTGTATTCCTGCTGGACCAGGAGGGGGTAACAATGAGTATCAATTTTCTCGCCGTGCTGGCCGCGGCGTTCTCGAGTTTCATCCTGGGCGGGCTGTGGTATTCACCCGCCTTATTCCTCAAGCCCTGGAATAAGGCCATGGGGCGCACTGATAAGGACAACGGCCATCCGGCCAAGGTCTTCGGCCTGAGTTTCATATTCGCACTGGTTGCAGCTGTCGTGTTCGCCTTGCTGCTTGGGCCGGCGCCAGCTTTGTCGGAGGCCTGGAAAGCGGGGCTGCTGGTGGGCGTCGGCTTTGTGGCAATGAGCTTCGGTATCAATTACCAGTTTGCCAACCGTCCGATCATTGCGTGGCTCATCGATGGCGGCTATCACACGGCGCAGTTTGTGCTTTACGGCTTGATACTCGGTGCCTGGCACTGATGCAGGGGTGGCAAATCGACACGGAGCGCCTCTACCTGCGGCGCGTCACTCTGGATGATGCTGATTTGCTCCTCGCTGTCTGGAATGATCCCGCCTTCATAGCGCATGTCGGAGATCGCGGCGTCCGCACTAAGGAAGAGGCGATGGAGGCGATGCGGACCGGCGCTTTGCAACTCTATGCGGACTACGGCTACGGCCCCTACGCCATGGTACGCAGGGAAGACGGGGTCAGGATGGGAATCTGCGGTCTGTTCAAGCGCGATAACCTTGATTACCCGGATATCGGTTTTAGTGTACTGCCCGAGTTTTGCGGCAAGGGTTACGCCGGTGAAGCGGCATTCGCGGTTCTGGCGCACGCACGCGACGATTTGCGGATCGAGAAGCTGACCGCGATCGTTTCGCCGGGCAATGCCCCGTCGATCGGCCTCATTGAAAAGCTGGGGCTGGTGTTTGTCGATATGCTGACAATGCCGGGCGATGATGAGGCAATTTGTCTTTACAGCAAGCGGCTCGGACAGGACTAACATGGGACTCTTCAACAGCGAGGGCGCACGTACCGGGTTGTTCTTCGGCGCCACCTCGGGTGTGATTACGACCATCGGGCTAATCGTCGGCCTGAATTCAGGGACCAGGTCGATTACCGCAGTTTTGGGCGGCATCCTGATCATTGCCGTCGCCGACGCCATGTCGGACGCGCTCGGTATTCACCTGGCTGAGGAGGCGAACCCCGATACCACTCACGCGCATGTGTGGGCTGCGACGATCGTAACGTTTATTACGAAGTTCGTATTCTCGATCAGTTTTGCCGTTCCCCTGCTGCTGCTTCCGCTGGGTACAGCGGTTGTAGCCTCGGTGTTCTGGGGGATGCTGGTAATCGTGGTCTTGAGCTATTTCCTCGCAAAGTCACAGAATGAGTCGCCATTCGCTATTATCGGCGAGCATTTGGGTATTGCTGCCCTCGTGGTTGTATTTTCGCATTACATCGGTGTGTGGGTGGCCGCTAACTTCGGCTAGGAGGCGCAATGAGACAGGAAACGGTCCGGAGGAGTTAAAGAATGGCTAACGATGCGACAACGGTCAGCTGGCGGCAGTTACGCGAATTCGCGGACGTTAACCTGACTCAGTCTTTTGTTCTGTCCTGGCATTTGGACGGGGAGATGCTTGTCGTTGATGTCGACCTGTATCTTGAGCCGAAGCATCCTTTCTACGAACCCCCCCGGCCCGTTGAGAAGGCGTGTATCTGGCCCGCGGTCGTCGAGTTCCCTAATTGCGACGCGCTCCGATCTACGCAAGCCGGCAGCGGTGAAGTTGCTGAAATAGCAGGGAAATTGGGTCTTGGGGCGATCAGCGATCTCGTGGTACTGGATGACGGCCAATACGCAATCAGTGGCGAATTTGGTACCGTGTATATCGTTGCCGAGCGTCCGATACTAAGACTGAAAGGGTCATAACCCCGGGAGGTGGCCGTGAGACCGGAAAACCGCATCGATTACATCGAAATTCCCGTGACGGACCTGCCGAAAGCGCGGGCCTTTCTCGAGACTATGTTCGGTTGGACGTTCCAGGAATGGGGCGACGAATACTTTAGTTTCAATGACGGCAGCCTCGGTGGCGGTTTGCGCAAGGCCGACGAGCCCGCGCCGGCCACCGGTGTCTTGCTTGTTTTCTACAGTGAGGATCTGGAGCGCGACGTAGTGCGCGTGACCGAGCTTGGCGGCACCATCACCCAGGACATTTTCCCATTCCCTGGCGGTCGCCGTTTTCATTTTATCGACCCCGTTGGCACGGAATTCGCCATTTGGTCGGACAACACCACGGAGTAACGGAGTCTCAACCATGGCCATCCTGATTGATCACCCCTGCGTACAGCATAAGCTCGGCATCATCCGCGCCATTGAAACAGGGCATAAACGCTTTCGTGAGCTTGCGACGGAGATCACCAAGTTCGTTTGCTACGAAGCTCTAAAAAACATCAAGACAAAAGAAGTGATAGTCGAGACGCCCGTGGAGAAAGCAACGTGTCGTGAGATCGATACTGACATCGTGGTCGTACCCATTCTTCGTGCCGGAGTCGGCATGCTGGAGGGTATTCTCGAACTCGTACCTACCGCGCGCGTTGGATTTGTTGGCTTGTACCGCGACGAGGAAACCAAGCAACCTGTAACCTACTACGAGCGGTTCCCGCGGCAGATCAAAGGCGGTACCTGTATTGTTATTGACCCGATGCTGGCAACGGGCGGGTCGACGGTGGCTGCGCTGGACCTCCTTAAACAGAGCGGTGCCGAACATATCGTCGTTATCTGCATCGTGACCTGTCCTGAAGGCATTGAACTCGTTGAGAAAGCGCATCCGGATGTAAAAATTTACGCTGCCGCCATCGACGACCATTTGAACGAAAAGAAGTACATCGTTCCGGGTCTGGGCGACGCCGGGGACCGCTTGTTTGGAACCTCGCACTAGAAAGGTGAGCCATGGGTGTTTATCAAACGCCTGGCGGACGTGAACGAGAAGGTCCTCGAAAAACTGCTCGAGGGCTTCGTCAAGTACATGCGCAAGAACTACGAGACCTGGTGAATCTACAATGACTACTGAAATCGTAAGCTCACGACTGGAAGGTATGAAGCTGATTATCGAGACGGCCGAAGGCACGCGGACCTATGATTCGCAATTTCTCGTCGCCGCGCTGCTGGTCTTCGTTGCCCGGGGGAGTGGCAAGATCGAACCGGAAGAGTCGGCAAAGATGATCGACCTCATCGAGGAACATTTTCACCTGCAGGGAGCAGAGTCACTTGAACTGATCACCACGGCCATGTCCGAATTGACGGACAAGCCGACCCTTGCGGTGCTGTTGGCCGATCTGGGACCGGCCCTGTCCGACGGCGACAAGGAGGATATTGCCCTCATGGGACTCAAGGTTATTGCTGCAGACGGCCACCGGCATTTTGCAGAAATGGAACAGTTCAACAAGGCCATGACGGCCGTCGGAATTCAACCGGAGGTCGTACACCGAGCATTCGACCGCTATTTCGCTGAAACCATGCCCGGCGAGTAAAGAACCCCAGGAAGATTATGCAAGCAACAATCAAGAATTTCCTCCGTCTGGAATCGTCAGGTGGCATAATCCTGATGGCTGCCGCAGCGCTGGCGCTGCTGGCCGCGAATACCGGCGCTGCGGGACTTTACGCCTATTTCATTGATACGCCGGTCGAGGTTCGTGTCGGTGCCCTGCTGATCGCAAAGCCGCTGTTCCTGTGGGTCAATGACGGCCTCATGGCCATCTTCTTCTTCCTCGTCGGACTCGAACTGAAACGCGAATTCATGGAAGGCGAATTGTCGCGGCCCGCGAACGTGCTTTTGCCCGCATTGGGGGCCGTGGGTGGCATGGTGGTGCCGGTCGGCGTCTTTGTTTTTATGAACCGGGGCGATGCCGTTGCGATGCAGGGCTGGGCCATTCCGGCCGCAACAGACATCGCCTTCGCACTCGGTATCCTTACCTTGCTGGGTTCACGCGTCCCGGTATCGCTTAAGGTGTTCCTGGTTTCGCTGGCCATCTTTGACGATCTCGGTGCGATCGTGATCATCGCAATCTTCTATTCCGGGGATTTATCGACAGAGGCCCTGGCAGTAGCATCGGCTTGCCTCGCAGCGCTGGCACTCATGAACCGCCGTAACGTAATGAGCATTTCGTCCTACGTGCTGGTAGGCGTCATCATGTGGATCGCGGTTCTGAAGTCCGGTGTGCACGCGACGCTTGCCGGCGTCGCGCTCGCCGCTTTCATACCGATGCGTGACCCGAATAATGCCGGACTCTCGCCACTGCGCGAGTTGGAGCACGACCTCCACCAGGTGGTGGCTTTTGGTGTGTTGCCGTTGTTTGCATTCGTAAACTCTGGCATCGACCTTAGCGGCGTCGATATCGACACTCTCCTGCACCCGGTGCCGCTGGGCATTGCTACAGGTCTTTTCGCGGGCAAGCAGATCGGAATTTTCCTGTTGTGTTTTATCGCGATTAAGCTGGGTCTCGCGCGTTTGCCCGAGGGTGCCAACTGGGGCGGTCTGTATGGCGTGTCGATCTTGTGTGGTGTCGGATTTACGATGAGCCTGTTCGTCGGATCCCTTGCGTTCGAGAATGCCGTTCTCAACCAGGAATTGGTTTTCGATGAGCGGCTTGGCATCATCCTGGGCTCCCTGTTATCTGGTGTGATGGGCTACGTCGTCTTGCACCTGACGTTGCCCAGGAGCTGAGCAGCAGGCATGCCGACTGTGCGCGACGATGGCTGGATTCTGGCGCCGGCTGCGAATGCCGACTTTGATGAGGTCATGACGTGGTTCCCCGATGCTGACTCTGTCAATCTTTGGGGAGGACCAGATTTCAGATATCCATTCACGGGCGAGACGTTTCGCGAAGATTGTCGAATTGATATCGCGCGGTCCTGGTGCCTGCGTGACGGCGAGGGGCGGCGCGCAGCGTTTGGACAGGCTTATGAGCGCGATGGCCGGGGCCACCTTATGCGCCTGATATCGAACCCGTCACTGCGGCGCCAGGGCGCTGGCAAACAGCTGATACGCATGATTATAGCGGCGCTCGAGGAAACGGGGACGTACGACGAATACTCGTTGTTTGTATACCGCCATAATACGCCAGCCTACCAGTGTTACCTGTCGCTGGGTTTCAATGTCGCCGATTATCCGCACAATGCACGCATGCCTGACAAGTGTTTTTTCCTCACCAAAAAAGCAATAAGGAGAGAATGATGACGCCGGAGCTAACGAGTCTTACCTGGGTGGTAGCGCTATCCGCCGTGATGTGGCTGCCCTATGTTCTTAACGTGATCATGGTGCGTGGTCTCGTCGATGCAGTCGGCTACCCCGATGACCCGAAACCCATGGCGGCCTGGGCCGAGCGCATGAAAGCCGCGCACTACAACGCCGTCGAGAACCTGGTGTTGTTTGCGACCCTCGTCCTCATCGCCCACGCAGCCGGCATCAGCAACCAGACGACCGTACTTGTCTGTCAGCTGTATTTCTGGGCACGCCTCGTGCACCTCGTGGCTTACACGCTTGGAATTCCCTGGGTTCGTACCCTGGCGTTTGCCACCGGCTGGGTTGCCTGCGTCGCATTGCTGATTGAATTACTTTAGGTAGGATTCCTGCAGCGTTTCGAGTTCGCTCCAGCGTTCGATTTTCTGTTCGAGTAACTTCTCGGTCTCGCTGAGCTTGTGCAGTTCTTGCTGCACGAGCTCTGCGTCCTGCGCGTAGAAGTCGGGAGCCGCGATGGTTGCCTGTAGAGTCTCGATCTCTGTCTCAATCTGTTCGATCTCCATGGGCAGGCTGTCGAGTTCGCGTTGATCCTTGTAACTGAGTTTCGTTGCTTTTCTGTTCTTGCGGCGCTCGAGGGCTTCGTGTCTTTTTCGCTCCGCTTCGTAGGGGTTGTCGGTTACTGCAAGTTCATGGCCGCGGCGTAACCAGTCGCTGTAGCCGCCCACGTACTCCTGAATTTTGCCGTCCTGCTCAAACACGATGGTGCTGGTGACGACGTTATCCAGAAACTCGCGATCATGGCTGACGACGATCAGCGTACCCGTGTATTCGCAGAGTTTCTGCTCGAGGACTTCCAGCGTTTCGATATCGAGGTCGTTAGTGGGTTCATCGAGCACGAGCAGGTTGGCTGGCCGCGTAAACAGCTTGGCGAGGATGACCCGATTGCGTTCTCCGCCTGAGAGCGACTTCACGGGCGTAATTGCCCGCTTTGGACTGAACAGGAATCCCTTTAAATAACCGATGACATGGCGGTCCTTGCCATTCAGCTTGATATAGGTGCGGCCCTCACCGACGTTGTATGCCACCGACTTCTCCGGATCGAGTGCCTGGCGAAGCTGGTCGAAGTACCCGACCTCGAGGCCCGTGCCGACTTTCAGTGTGCCCGTCTGCGGCTCGAGTTCACCCAACAGGAGTCGAAGTAGCGTGGTCTTGCCGACGCCGTTATTGCCAATCAAGCCGATGCGATCGCCGCGCATGATCTTGATGTCGAAGTCGCTGATGACTTTTTCGTCACCGTAGCTGTAACTGATGTTGCGCGCGCGAATGACCTTGCGCCCGGACTGCTCGGCCTCCTCTATGTGAATACGCGCCTTACCTTCCTTAGCAACGCGTTCTTCCCGTTCTTCGCGCATCTTCAGCAGTGTGCGTACGCGGCCCTCATTGCGTGTCCGGCGTGCCTTGATCCCCTGCCGGACCCAGGCTTCCTCTTCGGCGAGCTTTTTATCGAACTTGTCGTCGGCGACTGCCTCATCCTCGAGTGATTTTTCCTTTCTTCTAAGGAAGTTCTGGTAATCACCGGGCCAACTCGTAAGCCGGCCGCGATCGATCTCGACGATGCGCGTTGCGAGTCGCTGCAGGAAAGCGCGATCATGTGTGATGAACAGCACAGCACCCGGGTAGTTGTAGACGCGGTCTTCGAGCCACTTGATGGTCGCGATGTCGAGGTGGTTGGTGGGCTCATCGAGTAACAGCAGGTCCGGTTTTTGTACGAGCGCCTTGGCAAGAGCAACACGCCGGCGCCAGCCGCCAGACAATTCGTTCATCTTCTTGTCAAATGGAAGGCTGAGTTCGGTGACGGTTGTTTCGACACGCTGTTCGAGATGCCAGCCGTCGTGCGCGTCAATCTTCGCGTGCAGGGCTTCCAGATCGCGAAGGCCGTGCTTGTCGAGCTCAAGCTTCGAGCGCCGCTCATACTCTCTCAACAGCGTCTCGACCTGCGTCAGGCCCGAACGGACCACATCGGTGACCGGCAGGTCCATGGCCTCAGGTAGGCTTTGTTCCAGCTGACTGACGATCAGGTCGTCTTTCGCGATGATTTCGCCACGGTCTGCCTCGAGCGTCCCCATGATCAGTTTGAGCGTCGTCGATTTGCCCGCGCCATTCCTGCCAATCAGGCAGATGCGCTCGCCGGGTTCGATCGCGAGTTCGGCGTTACGCAAGATCAGCTGGTCGCCAAATTCCAGGCCGATGTCATCGAAACGAAGCAGTGACATGTGGGGTTCCGCAGGGATTTGGCGTGTATCCTACCTGAATAAGAAACCGCGAACAGGGGATACCCATGAGCGAGGAACGCTTTATTGACCTCGAAACACGACTGGCACACCAGGACCAGTTAATGCACGAACTCAACAATGTCGTTACCGAGCAGCAGGCGAAACTGATGCAGCTGGAGGAGCTATGTCGCGCGCTGATTGATCGCGTGAAAGCGGTTGGCGATGGCGGTCCGGAGGGTGATCCGGCGAACGAAATTCCGCCTCACTATTAACCCGGAATCAGTCTGTACTGCGTTGACGTATAGTGTCAGGCACGCATTGCCGGAGAGTCATCATGCGTAACAAATTCACGCTTATCATCGCTATCCTGCTGTTCGCGACAGGTGCGGTACTTGCCCAGGACTATGTCCCCGACGAACTGGAGGGCTGGCAACAGTGGGTTCTCAAGGACAGGGAATACCTGGGTTGCCCCTTCCACTTTGATCGTAATACTGCTGAACGATCCAATTTCCTGTGTGCCTGGCCCGGGCGTCTGCAACTCGAGGTCACGGCGACAGGCGGACGCTTCACGCAGCAGTGGACGGTGCATGCAGATGACCAGTGGATCGCCTTGCCTGGCAGCGTGGAGCACTGGCCCGATCGCGTCACGGTGAACGAGCGCACAGTCGAAGTCATCGCGCGCCAGAATGTGCCCAGTGTGCGTCTCGCACCGGGTGCCTACCGGGTCGCAGGCCGATTCGTATGGGATGAGCGCCCCGGCGTGCTGCGAGTGCCGCCAGAAAGCGGGCTGCTCTCGCTGAGCGTTGATGGCCGTTCGGTGGCGCGCCCCGAGATTAATCGTAACGGCGTATTCCTCGGAGAGCGTAAACGCGATACGCGCGCGGTTGATTCGGTACGCCCCGTGATTTACAGGCTGGTCGTGGACGATGTTCCTACCCGGCTCGTGACCATGTTGAGGATCGATGTTTCAGGGGCTGTTCGCGAGGAACTGTTTGGCCCGATCCTGCCCGCGGGTTTTGTGCCGCTGAGCCTGCAAAGCCAGCTTCCTGCAAAACTGGAAGCCGATGGCAACCTGCATTTGCAGGTCCGGCCTGGTCGCTGGGTGATTTATCTGACCGCACGCGCGCCTGAAGTAACCAATGCGATCGCGGGACCTGTCGAGGGTAGCAACCTGCCCGGGAGCGAGATCTGGAGCTACCAGTCCAACGACAGGCTGCGCGTTACCGCCGCCGAGGGATTGCCGCCGGTGGATCCCGCGCAGGTCGAGGTGCCCGACAACTGGCAGTCGTTCCCGGCGTATCGGGTCGACGCCGGTGCAACGTTCGAGATAACTGAACGCAGCCGTGGCGTTGTGTCAGCGAGCAACGAACTCAAACTTCACCGGACCATGTGGCTTGGCTTCGATGGCAGGAGTTTCCTTGTCGAAGACGCTGTATTGGGTGAAATGCGGACCGACTGGCGCCTCGACATGGGCGGTCCCTACACGCTTTTGGCCGCCGAAGAAGACGGCGAGGCCCTGTTGATTACACAAGGCCCGTCTGCCGGGCAGACCGGTGTTGAAGTTCGCCGCACCGATGTGGACCTGAGTGCATTGGGGCGCAGCGATACCCGCGGGGCCATGCCCGTCACGGGTTGGCAGGCGCGGTTCACGGGCGTCGAGACCACATTGAATTTGCCGCCGGGGCATAAACTGCTGACAGCGCCAGGCGTTGATCTGGCATCCGGCAGCTGGACGAGCGAGTGGCAGCTGCTGGACTTCTTCCTGGTGCTCATCATTACGATTGCGGTGTGGCGACTGTTCAGCCCGACGGCCGGTGTCATCGCACTGTTGGCGCTCACCTTGAGTTTCCACGAGTTGTTCGCGCCCAACTGGCTGTGGCTGAACCTGCTGATTGCCGTCGCGCTGTTGCGTGTGGCGCCTGAAGGCTGGTTGCGACGCATTGTGCGCAGCTACCAGCTCATAAGCGTTGCGGTCCTCGTGATCGTGCTGGTGCCGTTTATCGCCGGGCAGCTCCGGGTTGCGATCTACCCGCAACTTGAGCCGCAGTACGATCGCAGCGCAATCGGTTTCGCTGGCGCAGACGACGCGTTCTACGATATGCAGGACCTCACGCCAAACGAAGTCCGCCGGGCGAGTAAGGCAGACGGCATCGTCCCGGAGTCAATGCCGGTCCAGTCGGAGTTCCTGGAGGAAATCGTCGTTACCTCGACGCTGGCCCACAGAGAGTCATTCTCCCGATATGCGCCCAATGCCATTGTGCAGGCGGGTCCGGGAATTCCTGCCTGGGATTGGAATAACTACACCTTGTACTGGAACGGTCCCGTCGATGCCGGGCAGGAGATGCGGCTGATCATCTTGCCGAGCTGGCTGGTCAGCCTCCTGCGTTTCGTCGAGGTGGGACTGATGCTGCTGTTTGCGGGCATCATCGCGGCGGAGGTCGCTAATCGTCGCTGGACATTGCCTGGCGGATTCGCGCTCGGGCATAAGCAGGTGAGCGGCTGGCTGGCTGTTTTCCTGTGTAGCTCGCTGCTCGTGGCAAGCCCGCAGGCTGATGCACAGCTGCCGGATGCGGAGCTGCTGCAGCAACTGGAGCAACGTCTGCTGGAGCCGCCCGACTGCATGCCGCGCTGCGCAGAGATTGCCGCGGCTGACGTGAGTGTCGGCGCCAATACGATCAGCATGGAACTGGAAATTCATGCGCTGGAGGACGTTGCAATTCCATTGCCGGGTTCCGCACAGGGATGGCGCCCGGATGCTGTCCTGGTGGACGGTGCCGGCAACGCGCAGGTACTGCGAATGACCGACGGCTCGTTTTGGTTATTCGTGCGACCCGGACGGCACCGTGTCAGCCTGCGTGGTCCGGTGCCCGCCGTCGATAGCCTCGAAGTGCCGTTCCGTGCGCCTGCACGCGTGATCAACGTCGCTAGCGATGGCTGGTTTGTCGCCGGAGTCAAAGACCGGCGTCTGTTGGCAGGTTCCCTGCAACTGACGCGGCTGCAGACAGACGATAGCGGCGATGCTGTACGTTGGGAAAGCAGTCGGTTCCCGGCCTTTGCGCGGGTCGAGCGCACGATCGAACTGGACCTTGACTGGCGCGTCCGCACGACCGTAGTGCGCGTAGCACCGGCGCAAGGCGCGTTGACGCTTGATGTGCCGCTAATCGAGGGTGAGACGATTGTGAGTGGCGACTTTACTGTGACGGACGGTCGCGTCCTTGTATCAATGGACCCGCGGCAGCAGTCGGTCAGCTGGGTATCGAACCTGCCGCGGCAATCGCCACTGACGCTCACTGTCGAGAAGGGTGTGCCGTGGAAGGAAATCTGGCGCGTTGCGGTAGGCAATATCTGGAATGCTGCCTTTTCAGGCTTGCCCGAAAGCAACAGCGGCGAGTTCAACAGCGACGTGCGTGTCGCGGTATTTGACCCGCGCGGTGGCGAGCAGCTGACGCTGACCGCTGCCCGTCCGGAAGCCAGCGAGGGTTCCACGCTGGCGTTCGACTCCGTTGCATTGAGCGTAACGCATGGCAATCGATCCAGTGATGTCTCGCTGGCGTTACAGTATCGAAGCACGCGTGGCGCACAGCATGTTATTCGCCTGCCAGAGAATGCCGAAGTTACCTCAGTTGCGATCGACGGACGTGACCAGACCTTGCGCGCCGAGGAGGGTGAACTGACGTTGCCGATCCTGCCCGGAGAACACTCAGTGAGCATTGCCTGGCGTGCTGGCGGCGAGATGAGTCTTCGGACGACCACGCCGGACATCGATCTGGGTGCACCCGCCGGCAATATCGACCTTTCACTTCAGGTTCCATCGGACCGCTGGCTGATTGGCACGCGGGGGCCGCAACTTGGGCCTGCTGTCCTCTACTGGTCGGAGCTTGTCGTACTGATGATTTTCGCGCTGATACTCGGGCGCACAGGACTTGCGCCGCTGAATAGCCGGCAGTGGTTGCTGCTGGGCCTTGGGTTCAGTACTTTCAACTGGTCGGTTCTTGCCGTGGTTGCCATCTGGCTCCTTGCCTGTGGCGCGAGGGAACGCATTGCCGTTGGCGAACTTAAATGGTGGCGGTTCAATGTTTTGCAGTTGATGATCGGCGGCATAACCGTCATCGCGCTGTTGTCCGTGATTACGGCGCTGCCGCAAGGCCTCCTTGGAACACCCGATATGCAGGTCGTCGGACATCACTCCTATGGGTCGACGCTCGGTTGGTTCGCAGATCGCAGTGAGTCCATGCTGCCGGTTGCCACCGCATTCACGGTGCCCATGTGGATCTACAAGGTTCTGATTCTCGCATGGGCCTTGTGGTTGAGTTTCGCATTGCTACGCTGGTTACCGTGGGTCTGGCAACGATTCAGCAGCGACGGGTTCTGGCGCACGAGAAAGGACGAAATGGCATGAGATGGGTCTGGATCGGTACGTTTATGGCGGTGCTCGTGTGGTCGGGTATTGGCCCCAAAGACACGGTGACCTGGTGTCTTGAAGTCGCACCAGCGGTGATCGGCGGTGTCATTCTGTGGTTTACGCGCGAGCGGTTTCCTCTGACGACCCTGGTCTACGTGCTGATCCTCATTCACTGCGTGATTCTCATGATCGGCGGACACTACACCTATGCGGAAGTGCCGCTTGGCGACTGGGTACGCGAGCTTGTTGACGGCACACGAAACAACTACGACAAGCTTGGCCATTTCGCACAGGGTTTCATCCCCGCGATGATTGCGCGTGAGTTGGTCATCCGGCTGCAGGTCTTTAACTCCGCCCGTTGGCGCGATTTCTTTATTGTCAGCTTCTGCCTCGGCTTCAGCGCGTTCTACGAGCTCATAGAATGGTGGGTTGCGCTGCTGTCTGAAGAGGCGGCGGAAGCGTTCCTTGGTACCCAGGGTTACGTATGGGACACGCAGTCCGACATGGGTTGGGCCCTGTTCGGCGCGCTAACCGCGCTTATTCTGCTGAGCGGCCTGCACGACCGGCAATTGCGGGAACGCGGGTCCGGTTCCGCAGTCTGAGTAACCATGAAGCGACTACTCCTGATCTGTGTCCTCATGCTGTCTGGTGGTCTTGCCCAGGCGGACGACTGTGTCGTGTTGCTGCATGGCCTGATGCGTGGCCCGGCGTCAATGAGCAAGATGCAGACGGAACTCGACGAGGCAGGGTTTTTTGCAGTGAATATCGAGTACCCGTCGCGCGACCACTCGATTGAGGAACTGGCTGACATGGCTGTGCCGGACGGACTTGTCGCCTGCCGCGAGCACGACGGGATCGAGCGTATCCATTTCGTTACGCACTCGCTGGGTGGCATTCTCGTGCGCCAGTTCCTGAGTACCAACGATATTCCCGAACTCGGTCGCGTCGTCATGTTGGGGCCACCGAATCAGGGCAGTCTTGCCGCCGATGAGATGGTCAATGTGCCTGGCTTCGACTGGATCAATGGTCCGGCCGGCAAGCAACTCGGGAAGGGCGAAGAGAGTGTGCCACTCAAGCTCGGTCCGGCCGACTTCGAACTCGGCATCATTGCCGGTAACAGGACGATTGACCCGATTACGTCAGCAGTGCTGCCCAATCCTGATGATGGTCGCGTATCGGTTGAGGACACCAAGCTCGAAGGCATGACAGATTTTGTCGTTGTCGAGCATTCGCATGCGTTCATGATGCGCATGCAAAGGACGATCGACCTTACCATTGCATTTCTTAAAAATGGGACGTTTTCAGCGGCAGATGAAACGCTCTAGGGTTGTGCGGCACGGAAGCGTTCCAGGTTTGCCTCGTCCTCTTCACGCCACGCTTCCCCAGCGCTGTTCCGTGCCAGCGTCATAAACTCGGCCGCTGTCACAGGATCGCCGCGTTCCCAGGCCATACGGGCCTGCAGTTTGTTGACCTCTGTGTCCTCTGGACGCTCGAGAACGATGGCCTCCAGATAGGCTTGCGCTGCATCCGGATCGCCGGCTTCCAGCCAGGCTCGCGCCAGGCTGACGCGCACCGAAAATGCGAGCGGCCCGTCACCAATGCGCGTCGCGATGTTGAGCGCTTCGTTGTAATGAACGACGGCGTTACTCCAGGCTTCGTGGGCCAGGTCCACCTCTCCCAGCAGTATCAACGCCCGTGCTTCGAGACGCTCACGCTCGTCGTCGCGTGCGCTTTGCAACAGTTCCTGTCCAATACCTTCGGCACCGTCAAAGTCCTTCAGGTCGAGCCACGAGCGTGCGATCCCAACGCGCGCATTGTCAACGCCTGACGGGTCGCCCATGCTGCGCCGAATCGTTTCCGCCTCGGCATAGGTCCCTGCCGCGGTTCGCGGCTCACCGAGCAGTCTCTCGGTCAGGGCTCGTTGGTATAGTGCTGCCGCTTTGATCTCATCGTCGTCCGTTTGCACGCCGATGTCGTATACCTGTTCCGCGTACTGGCGTGCGCGCGTCAGATTTCCGAGGGCGACGTTAATTTCGCCCAGCGAGGACAGGCTCGCCGAGATGCCGCGCTGGTCATTGAACTCCCGTCTCACCGCGAGCGACTCTTCCGCAAGGTCCAGCGCCTCCTGATACCGTCCCGATGCCCGATAGATCGTTGCCAGGCGACTTTGTGAATAGGCAGCAAACAGGCGTCGTCCAGTCAGGTTGAAGTTCTCGATCGCGGCGAGCGCATGTCGCTCGGCCTCCCCAAGGTTGCCTGTACGCATAAGAATGCCGGCGAAGGTGTTGTGGAATGTTCCGGGGAACGAACTCAGGTCCTGCGACTCCAGGACCTTCTCTGCTTCCAGCATGTGGCTGAGCGCTGCATTGATATCGCCCATGTTGCGCGTCAGTAGCGCGAGGTTCACGTGTCCGGTGACCACATAGCTCGACTTTTGGGTTTCTGTAGCAAGGCGGATGACCGTATTGAACGCATCCAGCGCCTCGTCATTGCGCCTCTGGTTCAGGTACAGGATACCGAGGCCGTTTGTGGAAATGGCTTCCAGTACGGTATTCCCCTCGGCTTTCTGCTCATTGACGAGTTCGGTCAGCAAGCGCTCGGCGTTCTCAAAGTCGCGCAGATTGCGAACACACAGCGCGTATTCGTAACGTGGCCAGAACAGCGCGGGATCCTGCTCGATAATGACCTGGAAGAAGCGCTTGGCATCTTCGTAGTTACCTTCGAACTCGAGGCTCATGGCCCGGGCATAGGCCTCGTTCAGGAAATCGTCATCCGAAATAACACGCATATGTTCGTTGGGTGGCGGGCCAGTGCGGATCAGGCTCGTAATGGTATCGATGGCCTCCTTGACCAGTCGCGTCGGCTCCTTGCCTACGATTGTTCGTCGCTGCGGGCGAATATCGCCGCCGGTGAGTGTGTAGTTCAGGCGGTAGAGTCCCTGCTCAAATTCAAACTCAGTCGCCAAAGTATGTGTATGCCCCGTGGTCTTGCGTAACGCGGTATCAAACTCACCGTCGGTGCGCGTCAGCTCATCGATGGGCTTGTCGCCCGCCAGATCAATGACGCTGCGTTCGCTGACGACGACCACGCCTTTGGATTCGAGCATACGATTCATCAGGCTCATCATGCCTGTCCGCACCCAGTCGAGTTCCGTGTCACCCGTTGAATTTTCGGCGGGCAGAACCGCAAGCCTGACTTCGCCACTGACAGCAGCAGGTGTGAATAGCCACCAGCCCGCGATCGCGACGGCGGCAGTCGCAGCTACCATGGCGAGCAGCGGGGGTCGCCTCCTGCGGATCTGGTCAGGGGCCGGTTCTGCGACCCTGGCGGCGGTCGCCTCAGTTTCCCGCTTCATCGAGGCTACAAAGCGATAGCCGTGCCCATGAACGGTCTTAATGATGTCCTGTCGATCCGCGTCGTCGCCGACCGCGCGTCGCGCCTTCATCACACAACGCGTCAATGCCGTCTCGGTCACAATGCTACGCGGCCAGAGCGCGTCCTGGAGTTCGTCCTTATCCACTGCGCGGTCCCGGTGGCGCACGAGGTACAGCAGCAGCTCAAAGGCTTTTGGCTGGGTTGTGACTGGCTTTCCTGACAGGATGAGTTCGCGTCGCGCGGCGTCAAGCACACACTCGCCAAACCGGTAAACCTCGGATTTTTCTTGTTTTTCTTCGGTCAATGCTGCCTCGAGAGCGCCTGTCAGCAAATGGTCAGGGTTTGGTCGCCGACGGGTCAGGACTGTTGGTCATTCTACGCCGAGACTGTATCGCAGGCCATAAGGCCCTGAGATCGAAAAGGACCAAGAGATGAAGGATCAAAATTCAGCACAACGTCCGCTCGTCGTCTGCCTCCACGGCAGCGCCGGCGACAGCGGCATGTGGCATAGCTTTCGCAAGGCGGCACGTGGCCGGTGCAGAGTCATCGCGCCACGCCTGCGGGGCCTCGGACACCAGCCACTGGCTGATGACGTTGCATCCGTATTGGCGCAGACAAGGTTTGTGCATGAACCGTTCCACCTGGTCGCGCATGGGCGCGGAGCGGCTGTAGCAGCAGGCGTTGCAAACCTGGCCCCGGATCGCGTTGCAAGCCTGGTGGCCTACGAGCCCGCAGGTCTGTCGTGTGCGCTTGAGCAGGGTCTCAGGGTACCGGTGCAGGTCCTCAGCGGTACTCACAGCTGGCGGGCCGCTAGGCAGCGAGCCGAAGGTGTGGCAGAGCGAGTCGCGGGTGCACGCCTCTTGAAACTCGTGGGCCTGCGTCACATGGCGCCGCTGACCCATCCGCACTGTGTTAACGCGGTCATTCTTGACTACATCCTGCCGGTCAATATGCCAGGGCAGGGCCCCGCCGTGTGAGGGAGGCATCATGACACGCTGGATTCTTCTCCTGTATGGGACCATCAGCTACCTGCTGTTCCTGGCGACCATCGCTTACGGCGTCGCGTTCTTTGGCAACCTGTTCGTACCGCGCACGATCGATGCGATCGCCGGTGTGCCGCTGGGCTCGGCATTGCCGGTAAACGTCGGGTTGCTGCTGTTGTTCGCACTGCAGCACAGCGGCATGGCACGTCCTGCGTTCAAGTGGTGGATTACAGACACGGTGCCGCCGAGGGCAGTGCGCAGTACCTACGTCCTCATGTCATCCTTGACGCTGATCCTGATCATGGTTCTGTGGCAACCGATGGGCGGTGTAATCTGGCAGGTGGACAATCCACTGGCGAAACAGCTCATCATGATTTCGTACTTCGCGGGGTGGTGTCTCATGCTCTGGGCAACGTTTTTGCTCGATCATTTCGAAAGGTTCGGTATCAGGCAGGTGTGGTGCAGGTTTCGTGGGCGCGTTTGTGTTGAGCCCGCGTTTTCGACGCCGGCAGCGTATCGCTTCATGCGACATCCGATCTACACCGGCTGGCTTATCGTCTTCTGGGCATCACCGACAATGACGGTGTCGCGCCTCGTACTCGCCGTGGGCATGACGGCGTACACCCTGATGGGCATTCGTCTCGAAGAGCGGGACCTCATTCGGCGCCTGCCTTACTACGAGCAATACCGACGTAAGGTGCCGATGCTGTTACCCTCTTGGCGCAAGAGGCTCCTCGGGAGCGCCGATCGCTGAAAGGACAGCATGAGTCAGAAGCACGCCGCCTATCTCGTCATGGATGACATGGGTGATTTTGTTACCGACTTTCACCTGAGTTTTGAGCCGATGGCCGCGCTTGGGTGGGAAACGACAACCGTACCCTGGCGCAGCAGGCCGGACTGGAGTGTGTTCGATGCGGTCTACATCGGTGTGCCGTGGGACTACCCACAGTTCGCCGATGAATTTCTGGCCGTGCTTGAGGAGATCGATAGAAGCGGCGCATGGCTGCTCAACGATCTGTCCACCGTCCGCTGGAACCTCGACAAGTCGTACATGCGAGATGTCGCGGCCCGGGGCGACGATATCGTGCCCAGCCACTGGTCCGAGGGATTTGAGGCTGCCGATGTGGCCGGGTTTTTTGCGGCGCATGATGTTGATAAGGTCGTCATCAAACCAACGGTGGGTGGCAATGCGCTGGATACATTCATTCTGACCAACCCGGTACCCGATGACATGCTCGAACTGCTGGCGGACCGATTCACCGGCCGCCCGTTTTTCGTGCAACCTTTTATCGAAAGTATTCGCGACGAAGGTGAATATTCCCTGTTCTTTTTCAACGGTGAATACAGTCACGCCATTGTCAAAACGCCGAAGGCAGGTGACTTCCGTGTCCAGGAAGAGCACGGTGCAAAGATCACGCCGACCACACCACCCGAGGGCATGCTGGACGTTGCGCAGCGCGTGTTTTCGCACATCGAGCCGCTGCCTGTGTATGGCAGGGGTGACTGGGTGCGCGGCCCCGATGGGCGTTTTCTCCTGATGGAGCTCGAACTGATAGAGCCGTCACTGTATCTGCGTACCGACTCAGGCGCTGCGCTGCGTTTTGCGCGCGCTTTTGACCAGCGGTTTCAGAAATTCGCCCGTAAATGAGCCCTTCGTTGCGGCAACGTCCTCGGGCGTCCCGCTGGCGATGATCCGACCGCCACCGTCGCCGCCTTCCGGGCCGAGATCGATAATCCAGTCGGCGGTTTTTATGACATCAAGGTTGTGTTCAATGACGACTACGGTGTTGCCATGGTCGCGCAGGCGATGCAGTACCCCCAACAGCTGTTCGATATCATGGAAGTGCAGTCCTGTCGTCGGTTCATCAAGGATGTACAACGTGTTCCCTGTATCGCGCTTCGAAAGTTCCTTGGCGAGCTTTACGCGCTGCGCTTCACCACCTGACAGCGTCGTCGCATTTTGCCCAAGGCGAATGTAGGTCAGGCCAACGTCCATCAGCGTCTGCAGCTTGCGGGCCACGACCGGCACATTCTGGAAAAACACCGCGGCGTCCTCGACAGTCATATCGAGGACTTCGTGGATGTTCTTGCCTTTGTAGCGTATCTCGAGCGTTTCGCGGTTATAGCGCTGCCCGCGGCATACGTCGCAGGGAACATAAACATCGGGGAGAAAGTGCATTTCTACCTTGATCACACCGTCACCCTGACAGGCTTCGCAGCGCCCCCCTTTTACATTAAAGCTGAAGCGTCCCGCCATGTAACCGCGCGAACGTGCCTCCTGCGTGCCCGCGAACAACTCACGAATCGGCGTGAACAGACCGCTGTAGGTTGCGGGATTGGACCGGGGCGTGCGTCCGATCGGACTCTGGCTGATATCGATCACTTTGTCGATCGCATCGAGTCCTTCCACGGCTTTATGCGGGGCCGGGTTCCGGCTGGCGCGATTGATCTCCTCGGCGACCGCTTTGTACAGGGTGTCGTTGACGAGTGTGGATTTGCCCGAACCCGACACCCCCGTGATGCACGTCATGAGGCCGACCGGAATGGATGCGTCGACCCCCTTGAGGTTGTTGCCGGTCGCTCCCAGCACACAAATTTGCTTGTCAGCGTTGTTGGGCGTGCGTGATTCGGGCACCTCGATGGCGCGTTTGCCCGACAGGTATTGGCCGGTCAGCGATCGCGGTTCTTTCTTAACCGCCTCGGGCGTACCCGCGGCAACCACCTGGCCACCGTGAATACCGGCACCGGGTCCGAGGTCGACGACGAAGTCAGCGGACATGATGGCTTCCTCATCATGCTCAACGACAATGACGGTATTACCAATATCGCGCAGGTGGGTGAGGGTACCAAGCAGTCGCTGATTATCGCGCTGGTGCAGGCCGATCGATGGCTCGTCAAGAATGTACATGACGCCAACAAGTCCTGAACCGATCTGGCTGGCCAGACGAATGCGCTGCGCTTCACCACCCGACAGTGTCTCGGCACTGCGGTCGAGCGACAGGTAGTCGAGACCAACATCCGAGAGGAAGCCGACGCGATCCGAGATTTCCTTGACGATCTTGTCGGCGATCGTTGCGCGCCAGCCGTCGAGCTTCATCGTGTCGAAAAACTCGCGCACGTGACCGATCGACAGACTCGTAATTTCTGGCAGCGAGTGATCGCAGATGAACACGTGGCGTGCCGCTTCGTTGAGCCGGGTGCCGGTGCAGCTCGGGCAGGCCTGGCTGTTGAGGAATTTTGAAAGTTCTTCGCGCACGGCGCTCGACTCGGTCTCGCGGTAGCGCCGGTCCAGATTCGGCAACACGCCCTCGAAGCGATGCAGTTTCTTGATCTGCATGCCACGTGAGTTGGCGTAGAAGAACTCGATCTTGTCTGTGCCGCTGCCGTGCAGAACGACGTCCCGCAGCTTCTCACTGAGTTCGTTGAACGGTGTCTCGATATCAAAGCCATAGTGTGAGGCCAGGCTCTGAATCATCTGGTAATAATAGGTCGTTTTGCGATCCCAGCCGCGAATCGCACCACCGGCGAGTGACAGCCCCGGGTTTACAACGACTCGCTCCGGATCGAAGAACTGCTTCACACCAAGGCCATCGCAGGTCGGGCAGGCGCCGGTGGGGTTGTTGAACGAAAACAGGCGTGGCTCGAGCTCGGTCAGGCTGTAGCCACAGATATTGCAGGCGAAGCGGTCGGAGAACGTAATTTCCTCCGCGTCGCCGTCATCCATGTAGGCAACGCGGGCAACACCATCCGCCAATCGCAGCGCGGTTTCGAACGATTCGGCAAGTCGCAGGCGCAGGTCTTCGTCAGCTTTTACCTTGAAGCGATCGACAATCGCATCGATGTTGTGTTTTTTTCGCAGATCAAGCGCGGGCGGCTGGTCCAGTTCATAGATCTCGCCGTTGATACGTGCCCGGACAAAGCCCTGGGCCTGTAAATCCGCCATGAGTTGTACGTGCTCACCTTTACGTTCGGTGACGACAGGTGCGAGCAGCATGAGCTTTGTGCCTTCCGGCAGTTCGAGTACATGATCGACCATCTGACTGACGGTCTGCGCTTCCAGCGTGACATCGTGATCGGGGCACTTTGGGGTACCGGCGCGGGCGAACAGCAAACGCAGGTAGTCGTAAATCTCGGTGACCGTGCCGACAGTCGATCGCGGATTATGCGAGGTCGACTTTTGTTCGATCGAGATGGCAGGCGAGAGGCCATCGATGTGATCGACGTCGGGCTTCTCCATCATCGACAGGAACTGGCGGGCATAGGCCGACAGTGACTCGACATAGCGGCGCTGGCCCTCGGCGTAGATCGTGTCGAAGGCGAGGGAGGATTTGCCCGAGCCCGAAAGGCCCGTAAACACGATGAGCTGGTCGCGCGGCAGGGTCAGATCGACGTTCTTGAGGTTGTGGGTCCTCGCGCCGGCGATTCGGATGGTGCGGTCTGTCGATTTCATCAGGGAGATTCAGTGAAGTGCGAACAACCTGCTAATATACGCCGCCGCGCCTTCGCGGCGCAAAGGAAGTACAACTTTGGATTCAAACAAGCCTGATAGCACAGCCATGCATGCCGACGAACGCCGCTCGGTGGGTGTTGTTGCGCTCATCGCGATGATTCGCATGTTCGGCCTGTTCGCCCTGCTGCCGGTCCTGTCGTTGTTTGCACGGGATCTCGAGAATGCGACGCCGATGCTGATCGGCCTCGCCGTGGGCGGTTACGGCCTGACTCAGGCCTGTTTCCAGATTCCGCTCGGAGCCCTTTCTGACCGTATCGGCCGGATCCCGGTCATCGTCGGCGGCCTCGCGATGTTCGCGGCGGGCAGCGTGCTGGCTGGCGTGTCCGAGTCCATTTACGGTCTCGTTGCCGGCCGCCTGTTGCAGGGTGCCGGCGCCATATCGGCGACTCTGTCGGCGCTGATAACGGATGCGACACGCCCGGAAGTCCGTACGAAATCGATGGCCGTGTTCGGCGTCGGTATTGGGTCATCGTTTATGATTGCCATGGTGGCTGGCCCGCTTATCGCGGCAAGCTTCGGCGTTCCCGCACTTTTCTGGATCGGTGGAGCGCTGGCCATCCTTGCCGCATTGATGTTGCGCCTGCTGCCTGAGATTCCGCGACCGGTGCGTCGCGAGAGCTGGAGTCTGCTGCCGGCGTTTCGGCCGGACCTGCTGCGCATCGATGCCTACGTCTTCCTGCTGCACGCGATCATGACGGCGACCTTTGTGGCCCTGCCGTTCCTGCTGCACGACCGTCTCGAAATGCCGCTGACCGAGCATTGGAAGATGTATATCGGCGCACTCGTTGTCTCCCTCGGCATTGCGGTGCCGATGATCATGCGGGACCACCACCGGGGGCGGGGCTACCTGATCGGCATCGCCGTGACGCTGGTCATCGTCGCCCAGCTCGGGCTGACATTCTTCGGATTTTCTGTTCTAACGGTATTTCTGGCGCTTGTGGTCTACTTTGCCGGCTTCAACTTCCTCGAGGCAGGACTGCCGGCACGGCTGTCAGTATTGGCTGAGGATGAAGTACGTGGCGCCTCGCTGGGCGTGTTCTCCAGCGCCCAGTTTCTGGGTGCTTTCGTCGGCGGTCTGATCGGCGGCCGCTTTCTGGGGCAGGGTCGGCCGACGGACGTGTTCTTCGTCTGCGCGCTGCTGGGCGGCATCTGGCTGGCCCTGCAGGGCTTCGGGAAAATTCCGCGAAAAGACCCATAAATCGGGGTAGCAAAAACCCGGTGCTTCTCTACAATAGGCCTCCCTCGCTGTACCGCGGCGAGCATCATAAACACACTATTTAGACAGGGGATCCGTATATGGCCCGCGGAGTAAACAAAGTCATCATCGTTGGTAATCTTGGGGGAGATCCCGAGACACGCTACATGCCGAGTGGCTCTGCAGTTACCAATTTCACGGTCGCGACCAATGAGTCGTGGAAAGACAAACAGACCGGCGAGCAAAAAGAGCGCACCGAGTGGCACAAGGTATCGATGTTCAATCGCCTGGCTGAGATTGCGGCCGAGTACCTGCGCAAAGGTTCGCAGGTCTATATCGAGGGCAAGCTGCGGACACGCAAGTGGCAGGGCCAGGACGGCCAGGATCGTTACACAACCGAGATCATTGCCGATGAAATGCAGATGCTCGGTGGACGTGGCGGTGCCGGTGGCGGCGAATCGTTCGGCGGCGGTGGCGGATCCTTTGGTGGCGGTGGCCAGAAGGGTGGCGGCCAGCAGGGCGGTGGCGGCAACGCTCCTCCTCAGCCGGGTCCCGCTGACGGCGACTTCGACGATGATATTCCGTTCTAGGAAGCATCTTACCAACTAGCTATTTCAAAGCCGCGTGGGTTCTCGCTAACCTGCGCGGCTTTCTCAGTTTGACCACAAAGGGTTGACGCAATGGGCGCGTTTAAAGAACCGCATGGCGGCGAGTTAAAAAACCTCTACCTGGATGAGGCTGCGGCCGAGGCCGAAAAGCAGGCGGCGGGCGATTGCGCCTCGTGGGACCTAACCGAGCGCCAGCTCTGTGACATCGAGCTGATCCTTAACGGCGCCTTCTCGCCGCTCGAGGGTTTTCTCAACCAGGATGACTATGACGCCGTGGTCAGCGGCATGCGCCTCACCAGCGGTGTGCTGTGGCCGATGCCGATCACGCTGGATGTGACGGACGAGTTTGCCGCTGACCTTAAAACGGGCGACAAGGTGGCCCTGCGCGATCTCGAAGGCGTCATTCTCGCCACCCTCGAGGTAGGCGACATCTGGACGCCCGACAAGGCGGCCGAAGCCAAGGGCGTGTTCGGCACCACCGACGAGAAGCACCCGGCGGTGCATTTTCTCAACCACATCGCGGGCCCCGTATACGTTGGCGGCAAGCTGACCGGCATCGAGGCGCCGACCCATTACGACTTCAAGCACCTGCGCGAGAGCCCGGCCGAAGTCCGTGCCCGCTTCAAGAAGCTCGGCTGGCGCAAAGTGGTCGCGTTCCAGACACGTAACCCGATGCACCGGGCCCACCAGGAGATCTCGCAGCTGGCCGCCCGTGAGGTCGAAGCCAACCTGCTGATCCACCCGGTCGTTGGCATGACCAAGCCCGGTGATGTGGATCACTACACCCGGGTGCGCTGCTACGAGCACATCCTCAAGCACTACCCCGAGCAGACGACCTCGCTGTCGCTGCTGCCGCTCGCCATGCGCATGGGCGGGCCGCGCGAAGCGCTGTGGCACGCCATCATCCGCAAGAACTACGGCTGCACGCACATCATCATCGGCCGCGACCACGCGGGTCCGGGCAAGGACTCCAGCGGTGAGGACTTCTACGGTCCCTACGACGCACAGGACCTGCTTACAGAACACGCGGATGAGCTCGATATCTCGATGGTGCCGTTCCGCATGATGGTGTACGCCGAGAACAAGGCGCA
>Ga0224504_10000241_pt1 | contig 24473 bp, 14 predicted proteins | sample SF_Oct11_sed_USG_3_FD_170160 | JGI IMG/M metagenome (GOLD analysis project Ga0224504, IMG submission 170160) | Sediment microbial communities from San Francisco Bay, California, United States - SF_Oct11_sed_USGS_24 | ecosystem: Environmental > Aquatic > Marine > Sediment | place: USA...
TGTAATAAATATTTTTCATTAATCTTACTTTTTAATTACACTAATTGCGAAACCACCTCCTGGCGATAATTTCATTTTTAAATTGGATTTATTGGTTACTTCGATAGTTCTAATATTTAAAGCCAATGGGTTTTCATCCCAATGTGCAGCTTTACCATCTTCATAAATTTTTGCGGTATAAGTTGCGCCTTGGTCTAAATATTCGAATGAAATTGACAATTCTCGCCCCTCTTCATTTGTTATACCACCTACAAACCAATTTTCGGTATTTCTTTCTTTTCTGGCAATGGTCACATATTCTCCAATCGCTCCGTTCAAAACCCTGGTTTGCTCCCAATCTACACCAACATCTTTAATAAATTGAAACGCCATAGGATTTGCATCATAATTTTCAACTAAATCTGCTGCCATTTGAACAGGGCTATAAATAACAACGTACAAGGCCAATTGCTGAGCAATGGTAGTATTCACTTGATTGCCCTCTTTCCATTGATTAAATTTTATATCAAAAATCCCAGGTGTATAATCAATTGGTCCTGCCAACATTCTGGTAAATGCAACAATGGATAAATGCTCTGGCGGATTTCCACCATCAGTTGCCCAAGCATTAAATTCTTGTCCACGCAACCCTTCTCTTGAAATAGTATTAGGATACGTTCTGCGCAACCCTGTTGCTTTAATTGGCTCATGTGCATTAATAGCAACTTCATAATTTGCTGCTTTAATTACAGCGTTGTTATATTGATTCACCATATATTGCCCATGATGATATTCTCCTTTGGGAATAATTTTTCCAACATAACCAGTTTTCACCGAATGAATCCCCAAACTTTGCATCAACGCATACGCTGTGTCTTGTTGTTTTTCGTAGGTTTGTGTTGCCGCAGAAGTTTCATGATGCATTATAATTTCTACACCTTTTTCTTTTCCATAACGCACTACTTCTTCTAGATCATAATCTGGATACGAGGTTACAAAATCAAAAACACCTTCTCTATCATCAAAACCAATCCAGTTTTCCCAGCCTGTATTCCAACCTTCTACCAAAACACCTCCAATATTATTTTTCGCTGAAAAATCTATAAAAGCTTTTGCATTTTCAGTAGTTGCCCCATGTTTACCATGAGACTTTCCTGTATCAACCCATTCGCCATTTATAGCCTCCATTCCATAATCCCAACTAGACTTATTTAAATGCATTTCCCACCAAATACCGGTATATTTCATTGGACTAAACCACGAAACATCACCTAATTTATTTGGCTCGTTTAAATTAACAATTAATTTAGATTCAATTAAATCCCCAGCCTTCTCAGCAATTTGAATAGTTCTCCAAGGTGTTTCAAAAGGAACTGTTCTTTTTACTTTATAATCGGTATTTTTTGACCCCACTAAAACACTTGTCATCGCTAAATTATCTGCATCAACTTTTAAAGTCATTCCTGAATAATCTACCAAACTAGCTTCATGAAAACTAAGGTGTAACCCACCTTCAGTCCTCATAGTTACTGGTGTATTTACGGCATTATTTGGGATAAACGTTTGCGCCAGATCAGCATGATTTGCAAATTGTAAGGCATCTATCTTCGAAAATGATGTTGTACTATACAAATGTTCATAAATATCCCAATCGCCTGGGGTCCACCAAACTTTATGGTCTCCTACCAAATTAAACTGCGTACATTCTTCAGATATTAAAACTTCAGACAAATTCTCTTGTTCAGGAAATTCATACCTAAATCCAATGCCATCGTCATATACTTTAAACACAATGTTCAGTTTTCTTTTTAATACTGAAGTTTCCTGTAATTTAATTTTTAATACATTGTAGTTATTTTCAACCTCTTTTTGCTCACCCCAAGGCATTTCCCAAACTTCGTTAAAATTTGAAATTTCAGTAGCAACAATTTCAAAATTAGAAGTCAATGATGGCTCATTTTCTAATTCAAAACCCAAAGAAGATGTTTTAATTACCTGCTCTTTTTTATAAATAACTTGATATTGGGGTTTTCCATTTTCAGATAAAGCAAACGAAACTTGAACATTTTTATCTGGTGAAGTTATTTCATTTTCTTGTTTTTCTGAACAAGATAACAACACGATACTTACTAGTAAAATACTGATTTTAACAAAATTCATTTTTTTAACTTTAAGAAATGTTTGTCTAAATTATTTTTTTTCTAATAAAACAATTGAAAAAGGAGACTCTATGTTTACTTTTCCATTTTTTACTATTGTTTCCTTTCCAGAATAAGCATCGTTCAACACATCTCCATCCTTAAAAATTTCAGCTACCATCAATTCTTTTTCACCTGTATTTAAATCTAAACCAACTACAACAGCATCGTTAAAATGTTCTTTTGAAAACGTTCTTTGAAAAACATACGGTTCTGCTGTAATCATTTTATGAACACCTGCACCTACTGATGGATGGTTGACTCTAAATTTTCCTAATTTTTGATAATGCGCTAATACTGTTTTGGTTTCCTCATTCACTGCTATATCATCCCAATTCATAAATGAACGCAAGGTCGCATCTCCAACAGTTCCTTCTACAATTAAATTTCTAGCTGATTCATCGCCATAGTACACTTGTGAAGTTCCCGGACTTAACAATAATTTATTTCCTGCTTCAAAAGTTTTGGTTCTGTCTTTATCAAAAGGTCGCCCATCATCATGAGATGTTAAATAGTTTAAAACTCCATAATCTTTTAATTCATTATTTAAAATAGAAGAATATCTAGAAAATAGTTCCTCATAAGTATTTTGAGCAGCATTCCATTTAAATTCAAAATTAATTTGACTGGTAAACATATTATCAAAATAGTTCACTTTCTTATCTCCAAAATCAAAATATTTTCCACCACTAATTCCATAATTATACACTTCACCAACAAGGTAAAAATCATTGTTATCTATAACCAGCGATGGATTGTTTGCTTTCCATTCTGCAAATGCAATATCACTTTCACTTTTAAATTCTTGCCAAACCAATTCATCAGTATGCTTTACAGTATCAGCTCTATAGCCATCAACACCCAATTCTCTAATATAATCTGTCAACCATTTTATAATGTAAAATTTAGGCGCCCTTGGATATCCTGTTCTTGCAAAAAATGCATCTAACTCCTTAATTTCTTGTTCATATCGGCCTTCAGACTTCCATTTTTCAACTAAATGCTTAGGCAACTCTACATTTTCAGTACTATGTGTTAATATATCTGGAAGATTTTCAACCAAAGTACAATTTACGGTAGAATCATAATCTTGATGCCTACAAGGCGGGCCAGTTCTTACCCAATCTTTTGGCCAAACCGGATCTTGATTTGTTACCGGGCCAGTATGATTAATTACCCCATCTAACACAACTCTAATATTGTTTTTATGTGCAACTTTAACTAATCTTCTTAAATCGTCCATAGTTCCAAAGTTTGGATCTAAAGCCGTCCAGTCTTTTGCCCAATAGCCATGATATCCATAAGTAAGACCAGTCCCCTCATCAACCGCTCCATGAATTTGTTCAACTATTGGTGTAAACCAAATTGCATTGATTCCCAAATCGGTAAAATACCCCTCTTCTATTTTTTGAGTTATCCCAATAATATCACCACCTTTAAAACCACGTAACACACCGGTTTCTTTTGTTCTATCAAAATTGATATCGTTCAAATCATCCCCATTGTTGAATCTGTCTGTTAATAAAAAATAAACATTCGCAGCTTCCCAAACAAATGGTGTTTCAATAATTATATCTGCTACATTTTCTGATTGTTTTTTTTCTGAACAACCAATCACGATCGAAAATAATAACACTATTAATAAATATTTTTTCATTTATATTATAATTTAATTTTTATGCTTTTTGATGTTTTTTTATCCAAAGAAACTTGAATTATCAACCTATGTGTTGCCTTATCCCAAATGTAATGATACCCTTTTATTTTATTTGGTTCTTTAGAAATGTTATGAATTATTAGTTGAATTTCTTTTGAAGAAAATGAATAATTTTCACCAATAACATCCTCAATTTCTATTTCTAAACACTTGTTTCTAAATTCACTTTCAAAATTGAGAAATTCATAATTTCCTTTTTCAAAGGCATATGGTGTTTCTCCATCATCATTGTATAACATCCCTGTACTTACTTCCACACTTTCATCAAAATAAAAATGTAAATCGAAGGAATCTAAATGATACTTTGTAGAATTTTGGATGGATTTAATCATTGGAACAAAAGCACCACCACGTACGTAGGTTGGTATACTTTCGTCAACTAAATCTACCGTAACAAACTGTCCTCCTTTTACCTTCTCATCGGTGTAAAAATTATACCAATTGGCATTTGATGGAAACCAAATTTGTTGATGTTTTAATCCCTGCTCAACAACCGGACTTACCAAAAACTCATTACCCCATAAATAGGTTGTATTGTTATTTAAGGCTACAATGTTTGTTGATTCCTCAAAAAATAAAGGTCGCATTAAAGGCAATCCTGTTTGATTGTTTTCAAAAGCCAAGGTGTAATTATACGGCATTAATTGGTAACGCAATTCAATTGCTTTTTTGGATAAAGCCATTGTATTTGGTTCTCTAAAAATTGGCTCTGAAGGAACATCTTCTTGCGCATGTGGTCTATAAATTGGTTGAAAAACACCATATTGTAGCCAACGTGTGTACAATTCATCATCTAAATTTGCACCTGCAAATCCTCCCAAATCTGAATGCATATAAGCCAAGCCCTGCATTCCCATCTGTACAGCTATTTCAACTTGTGATTGTAAGCCTCCCCAAGTTCGGTTTACATCACCAGACCAAGGAATTAATCCATAATGTTGAGAACCGGAATAACCGGCACGCATTAAAATAAACGGACGTTGATTAGGGAAATCTTTTTTATAGCCATTGTATACTAACTTTGCCCAATTATGACCATAAATATTATGAACCTCATCTGCCGTTCCTGTTGCATGTAACAAATCTGAAGGATGCACTTCTGGTTCCCCTAAATCACCCCACCAACCGGCAACACCTTCATCAATTAAATTCTTGTAAATATTCCAAAACCATTGCTCTCCTTCAGGTTTAAAAATGTCGATAATTCCTGTATTTCCAAAATAGAAGTCGTACGTATATGGCACTCCTTCTTTGGTTAATCCTAAAATGTTTTTTTCAACAGCCTCCTTCCACTTACTCGAACTTGTAAGTACAAATGGCTCGGTAATTAAAATGGTTTTTACGCCTTTTTCATTTAACTGTTTGATCATTTTATTTGGATCTGGAAACGAATCCTTATCAAATTCTAAATTACCCATAGTACCTCGTAACGTTTTCCCAAACCAAAATAAGTCTAAAATTACAGCATCAACCGGTATCTTTTCTTCTAAAAACTTATCAATAGTTTCAATAGTTTCTTTTTGTGAGTGGTATCCAAATCTACTTGAAAAATTCCCCAAAGCCCAACGAGGAATCATTGGTTGCTTTCCTGTTAAACTCACGTATTGGCTTACTAAATCGGACCAATTATCACCAGCAACTACTTGGTAAACCTTTCTACCACTAATGGTTTCATATTGCAATGAATTGTCTTTTTTACTATCTAAATCTAAAAAACCAATAGGCGCATTATCAAAATGAATGGCGTATAAATTTGAAGAATACACCAATGGAATGGTAAAATTCATTAACTCAGAGTGGGTTTCGTAACCGTAATGTGCTCTGTTGTACAATTCTAATCTATTCCCTCTTCGGTTCATTCCAAGCACACGTGCACCACCACCATATAGTATTTCATCGGCTGTTAAATTAAAATCTAACACTTCATGTGTTGCTGTTTTTAAATAGCCTTTTCTTTCAGAAATTAACGGTTTGTTTTTGTAGAAGTAAGCAATTTGAAACGGACTTTTAGTTATATGAACTTCCAATCCTGAAGTTGTTAACTTTAGTACATTATTACTTTTTGAAACTTTAAAGTTCACTACTTCTGTTTTCAAAACCACCGCGTGAGAATCAGCATTTGATTTTTCACCATTTGGAATAAATGATGTTTCTATAACTTTTGTAGAATATGGTTTTATGACATAAACACCATCGTTTGTAGTTATACTAATTTGCGAATTCTCTTCACTATAACTTACAAATTTTCTATTCTCATTTTGCGCATAACCAGCGGTTAATGACAAAATAAAAACTAATATTGTTAATTTAAATAGCTTCATTTGTTATTTTTTGAAAAGTGTCATTTTTAAAAAAAAACCGTTTATTAAACCTTGAAAATTATTCAATAAACGGTTTTTATACTTTAAACTGTTACCTGACCATTTGAAGGAATCAAGATTTTCTGATTGTTAACCATCATACTAATTTCACTTCCTGATTCATTAAAGAATTTACTTGCGGTTTGACTTTTGTATACCTTTATAATATTTCCTCTAAAATTAATGGTAAAACTATACGATTCCCATTCAGCAGGAATTTGAGGGTTAAATGTTAAAACACCATCTTCCCAAATTCGCATTCCACCAAAACCCTGAACAATTGACATCCAGGTTCCGGCCATACTTGTAATATGACATCCTTCGTGAACTTCATGATTGTAATCATCTAAATCCAAGCGAGCAGTTCTTACATATTGTTCATATGCTTTTGGCATTCTATCAATAGACGCAGCCAAGATTGAATGCACACAAGGTGATAACGAAGATTCATGAACTGTTAATGGCTCATAAAAATCGAAATGACGTTCTAACTCATCTTTACTAAATCTATTTTCAAACAAGAACATACCTTGTAAAACATCAGCTTGTTTAATATAACAAGAACGTAAAATACGATCCCAAGACCATTTTTGATTGATAGGTCTTTCTGATTTTGGTAAATCTGAAACTGGAATAATTTCTTTATCTAAAAATCCATCTTGTTGTAAATACACTTTTTTCTCTTCATCAAAAGGAAAATACATATTACTTGCAACTTTACTCCATTCAGCAATTTCTTCAGAAGATAAATTTGTTTTTTCAATAACTCTTTTAAAATCTGCACTGTATTCTTGTTCAATTTTATTCAAACATTTTGTTGCAAACTCAATACACCACTTTGCTAAATAATTTGTATAAAAGTTATTATTTATATTGTTTTCGTATTCATTTGGTCCTGTAACACCTAAAATCACATATTGATCTTTAGCTGCCGAATAATTAGCTCTTTGATGCCAAAAACGTGCAATTGCAATCATCACTTCCATTCCATATTTTGGAATGTAATCAAAATCGTTTGTGTAGTTTACATAATTATATATTCCGTAAACCATGGCGCCATTTCTATGAATTTCTTCGAAAGTAATTTCCCATTCATTATGACATTCTTCACCGTTCATAGTAACCATTGGATACAGCGCTGCGCCATTTTTAAAACCTAATTTCTCTGCATTTTCAATCGCTTTATCCAATTGATTGTAACGATATAACAATAAGTTTTTAGCCACACTTGCATTTTTAGTAGCCATATAAAAAGGAATACAATAAGCCTCGGTATCCCAATAGGTGCTTCCTCCATATTTTTCACCAGTAAATCCTTTTGGACCAATATTCAAACGCGCATCGGTTCCCATATAGGTTTGGTTTAACTGAAAAATATTAAAGCGAATTCCTTGTTGTGCTTTCACATCTCCTTCAATTACAATATCAGCTGTTTTCCAAATTTCAGCCCATGACTGAACTTGATTAAATAACAAGGTTTCAAAACCCAATGTTTTAGCTTCTGAAACATTCGCCAACGCCACAGCAATTAACGCTTCGTTTTTGTAATTTAAAGAACTAACATAGCTTCCATATTTGTAAATGGTTGCTGTTTCTCCTTCGGCAATGTTTAATTTATAATTGTACGTTATTGATTTCTCTTCAATTGTTGTTTCTTGATGAACTTCAACAGCTTTTCTGTTGATGGCAAAAGAAACATCCATTGCGGTCCCCACATGAAACTCAGTTTTCAATGTTTTAGATAAAATACAACCTTTGTTTTCTCCTTCAACAATTTGTAAGGTTTCCCAAAAATACTCATCGTAGTTGGTATCTTCATTCATAATACCAGCATCTAAATAAGGCGAAAAAGTAATTTCACCTGAAAAATTTAATGCTTTCACATGATATTCTATAGCACCAACTTCATTGTGTTTTACACTTATAAAACGTTTTGTAAAAACTTCTATTTCTTCTCCCGTTGGTAAAACTGCTTCAAAAGAACGGCTTAACCAACCTTCTTTCATATTTAACTCACGTTTGAAATTTGCTATTTTACATGTATTTATATCAAGAGATGTTTGATTTATTTGAATGCTAATTCCAATCCAGTTTGGCGCATTTAATACTTTTGCAAAATACTCTGGATATCCATTTTTCCACCATCCAACTCTGGTTTTATCAGGATAATAAATTCCTCCAATATAACTTCCTTGAAAGGTTTTACCACTATAATCTTCTTCAAAATTGGCACGTTGGCCCATTGACCCGTTTCCTATACTAAACAAACTTTCAGAAGCTTCAACGTTCTCAGCATCAAAACCATCTTCAATAATCGACCATTCATTAGGAATAATATAATTCTTATTCATTTTCTTAATTCATTATTTTTTTTAAAAACTCAGTTGTAAAACCTGAGGTAGCTTCTAATACATAGGTAGCTGCTTTTAACAATTCTGCATCCCCAATCCCAATACTTACCATATTGGCTGCATTTGCTGCTTCAACACCAGCAATAGCATCTTCAACTACTATACAATTTTCAGGTTGCATATTTAGTTTTTGAGCCCCTATTAAAAACACTTCAGGATCTGGTTTTGCTTTTGAAACATCGTTCCCATCAACTAGCGCCGTAAATCTATCTTTTAAACCTACTTTTTCTAAAATTAATGGTGCATTTTTACTAGCCGAACCCAACGCATATTTAACATTGTTGCTATCTAAATAGTCCAGTAATTGGCTAATACCTGGTAAAATTTCATCTGAAGTCATTTTGTTTACATACTCTAAGTACTCAGTGTTTTTTTGCACTAAGAATTTTTGTTTTTCTTCTTCACTTAGTTCAACCTTACCAATTGCTAGTAAAATTTCAAGCGAGCGTACTCTGCTCACTCCTTTTAACAATTCATTGTGTTCTTCTGTAAATTTAAAACCCAATGCGTTTGCTAAATTTCTCCAGGCTAAAAAGTGATACTTAGCAGTATCAACAATTACACCATCTAAATCAAATATAAACGCGATTTCTTTTTTCATATTAGTTATTTGTTATTACTACGTCGTCAACATCTTTTACTTTTGAAACCAATAACGCCGCAATTAATAATGAAACACCACTCATTATTAAGGCATATATTGGGTTTCCTCCATATAAATACTTTACCATAGGCCCACCTATTAGAGCATTTAATATTTGTGGTAATACAATAAAGAAATTAAAAATTCCCATGTAAACCCCCATTTTCTTTGCTGGTATTGAACCCGCTAATATTGCATAAGGCATTGCTAAAATACTTGCCCACGCAATTCCTATTCCAAACATGGAAAGGAATAACCAGTTTTCATTTGGCACAAAATAGATAGAGATTAACCCTAATCCACCACAAACCAGCCCGATTGCATAAGTCATTTTTCTACCCAGTTTTTTAGCTATTGCAGGTAAAAAGAAGGCATATACCGCTGAAACAGCATTGTAAACACCAAACAATATACCAACCCAATCCCCAGCTGTTTGGTAGGCAGATCCGTGGTCATCTAATGACAAACCGTAAACGTGATGTGCTATTGCAGGAGTTGTAAACACCCACATTCCAAACAATCCAAACCACGAGAAAAATTGAACTGTACTTAATTGCCTCATGGTCAATGGCATTTTCTTAAAATCAGAAAATATATCTAACAAGCTCGATTCTGGTTCAACCTCTTCTTCGGCTGCTTCAAACTGAGCCATTTCTTCAGGAGAATATTCTTTGGTTGTAAAAACTGTTATTAAAATACTACCAACTAATACGGCTGCTCCTATTACGAATGACAACAATAAGTTTGTAGGTACTTCACCTGGCCCAGCTTCATTTAAAACACCAAACCAGTTTGTTAATACATATGGCAGCCAAGAACCCACAACTGCACCAATGCCTATTAATACTGTTTGCACACTAAAACCAAGTGTTCTTTGATCAGAAGGTAAAATATCAGCTACTAAAGCTCTAAAAGGCTCCATGGCAACATTAAAAGAGGCATCCATAATCATTAACATCCCAGCACCAACCCACAAAGCGGGCATAAATGCGGTAAACATATCTGCATTTGGCATTAAAATTAATCCCATAGATGCCAATATAGCTCCTGTTAAAAAATAAGGACGTCTTCTTCCTAAACGCGTCCAAGTTCTATCACTATAATAACCTATAATAGGTTGTACTATTAAACCTGTTAAGGGAGCAACAATCCAAAACCAAGATAGTTCGTGCACATCGGCTCCAAAAATTTGTAATATTCTACTTGCGTTTGCATTTTGCAGTGCAAAACCCATTTGAATTCCTAAGAAACCAAAACTCATGTTCCAGATATCCCAGAAACCTAGTTTCCGTTTTTCCATATTGTATTAAAAATATTAAAGTTTATAGCAAATAAAAACATTCATTAAAAATGACCAATTGCTTATTGTGAAGTGTGAAAAAATAGTACTTGTAAAATAAATTTTACTCAACAAAGGTATAAATTATTTTCAGCAATCGCTTTTTTTTAAACACTAAATTAATCACAAAAATTGAAAATCCTCTACTACAACCTTTGAGTTACTTAATTTTTTTTTTAAAATAACAACAAATAAGTAACTAATAAACAACCTTTTAATAAAACTACCCTTCTTGGAAAGTTGATTCTCTAACTTTAAGGCTTGGTGAAATCACTTCTATTTTAAATTCTTTAGGCCCCGTATTTTCAATTCTATTAATAAGTAATTCCGCTGCTTGCTGCCCCATTAAAACACCGTGTTGTTCTATACAAGTCAAAGGTGGTGATGTAAAATCAGAAATTACCCCACTTGTAAAACCTATAATTGCAATATCTTCAGGCACTTTCAAACCTCTTTTTCTGGCAATAATCAAGGCATTTGCAGCATAAATTTCATTTACAGCTAAAATGGCATCGGGCGGTTTTGGTACGTTTATTATTTTCTCTATTTGCAAGTATAAATCTTGACTATCATCAAGTTTATATATAAGGTCTTCATGAATCGCTATTTTTTTATTTTTTAAGGCATAGATATACCCTTCTTTTCTCAGAGCACCCACTGTAATATAATCTTGTGTAGTTAATAAAGCTATTTTTTTAGAACCTATTTCAAGCAAATGATTCACTGCCTTGAAACCTCCACCAACATCATCTATAATTACCTTATCGCAATTAATTTCATCAATAATTCTATCAAATAGCACCAACGGGAATTCATCCTTGGTCAATGCTTCAAAATGCTTGTATCTTTTATTTTTTTGTGTCTCTCGTGCCACAGATACTATTAAACCGTCTACACTTCCATTTGCTAGTAAACTAAAGTTTAAAACTTCTTTTTCATATGATTCATTTGAAACACACACCATTACATTGTATCCTTTTTTATTGGCATATTGTTCAATACCATCAATAACAGTAGAGAAAAAATGGTGTACAATTTCAGGAATAATTACACCTATAACCGACGTTTTTTGATTTCTAAGTTGTAATGCTAAATTGTTTGGCTTGTAGTTATAATAATTTGCATATGCTTGAATTTTTTCTCGCATATCTGCACTTATTTCATGACTTCCTTTCAATGCTTTGGACACTGTGGAAATAGAAACACCAAACTCTTTTGCTATAATTTTAAGTGTTATCCTTTGTTTCATTTCTTCTTGTTATTCAGTTCGCAAATATAAACTTAATAAATCAAGTGAAAAGTATCTGGAATCACAAGATTCTATAATTAATATACTTATTTAACCCAATAAAATACTCAATTAACAAAATATTTAGATTTTTTTAAGAAAAAATGTAGTCAACTATAACGTTAGAGTTCGAAACTTATAAACACGAAAACGTTTGAGTTATGCATAAATTATTGTTAATGATTTGTTAATTACCTAACTTCGTGGGGTGAAAAGTAAAAAAAAGTACAAATTATTTAAACAAACCTTAATTATTAATTAACTTAAAATAGATGAAAAATTTTAGAATTTTTTTGTTTAATGTCATTCTGTTAGTTCCTGCAATTATGTTTGCACAACAAACAATATTAGGAACTGTATCGGAATCCTCAAGTGGTAGTTCATTACCAGGAGTTGGCATTATTATTAAAGGAAGTACACTAGGTACTTCAACAGATTTTGATGGAAATTATTCCATAGAAAATGTAAATATAGGAGATATCTTGGAATTCTCTTATATAGGATTTAAAACCCAAGAAATTGAAGTTACTAAAACAATTCTTTCAATAGGAACGTTTAATATTGAATTAATTGAAGAATCAAATCTTTTAAATGAAATTGTGTTGGTTGGTTATGGTACCGCTAAGAAAAAGGACAAAACAGGGGCTGCTGTTAAAGTAGACTCTAAAGATTTAATTCAAGGCGCGTTAACCGATCCTATGCAAGCAATGCAAGGAAAAGCTGCTGGTGTAAACATTACCAAACAAGGTGGTGACCCCAACGGAGGATTTAACGTACGTATTAGAGGTGCTGCTGGTTTTGCTGCTGGAGGAGACCCTTTATATGTTGTAAATGGGGTACGAGGTATAGATCCTACTACTATTGCACCTGAAGATATTGTTTCATACGACATTCTAAAAGATGCTGCCTCTACGGCCATCTATGGTGCAGATGGTGCAAATGGTGTAGTATTTATCACTACAAAAAAAGGTTCTGCTCAACGAGTAAAATTAACCTTTAACACCTATGTAGCAATTGACGATATTGCAAACGACCTAGGTTTACAATCGGCTGATAGTTATAGAGGTTTTATAGCTGACAACCAAGATAAATATGGCGATTTTTCTGATGCTGGAGGAAATGTAGATTGGCAAAATGCTATTTTTAGAACAGGAATTTCTCAAAATTACAACTTTGCAATGGCGGGTGGTTCTGACTCTTCAACTTATAGAGCTTCTTTTACCACTACTAATATGGAAGGTGTTATTAAGAATTCTAACAAAGATAGAACTTCAGCTAGACTTGATTTAACCCAAAAACTATTAGATGATAAAATATTAGTTACTGTTGGTTTAGCGGGTACAATTGAAGAAAATAAATATGTGAATTACGGTGGAAATAGTGGTACAGATGTACTATTCCAAGCTTTCCAAAGGCTCCCTACTGATCCTATTTACAATGCAGATGGTTCTTATTTTGAAACATCAAGGGTTTTTAATTATTACAATCCTGTAGCTATTTTAGATCAAATTCAAAATGATAGAGATGCTAAAAAACTCGCTGCAAATGCTAGAATTGATTATGATATCACAGACTATTTAACAGCTAACTTAAATTTAAGTTACCTAAGAAATGATGACGAAAGCACTTATTTTGAACCAAAATATTCAAGCGATATTGGAGGAGTAAGTACACTAATAAGACAAGGGTATGGTAAAAGAGCCTATAACAATTGGGCACAAAAAATGCTAGAAGCAACTGTTACTTATAAAAACACATTTGCAGATTTACACAATTTAACCGTTTTAGGTGGTTATTCATACCGAAATGAAAACTGGGGTGGATTCTTTGCGCAAGGTAGGAACCCTATTTCCAACTCATTAGGATCTGATAATCTTCAAAACTTTGAAGATCTTCAATTAGGTGACATTCAATCTAACAAAGGAGAAAGAACAGATATTGGATTTTTCTTACGTGCTATGTACGACTATGATTCTAAATATTACCTAACTGCCATGATGAGAAGAGATGGCTCTTCAGTATTTGGTAAAAACAACCAATGGGGTTGGTTTCCATCTATTCAAGTGGCATGGAATATCGCTAATGAAAATTTCTTAGAAAATTCTGATGCTCTAGACCTATTAAAAATAAGAGCTAGTTGGGGTATTTCTGGAAACACTAACATAGATAGTTATTTACATTTATTAAGAGTTGGGCCTTCTGGCACAGGTATAGATCCTGAAACCGAAAAACCAATTGTTATTTTAGATTACTACAACAATGGTAACCCTGATTTAAAATGGGATGCAAACCAAGAGATTAATATTGGTATTGACTACTCTTTCTTTAACAATCGCTTAAATGGTGCTTTTGAATTCTACACTAAAAAGGTGACCGATATGCTTTCTGTTTATGATGTTCCTACTGAAACAAACTACGCGAGCAGAGTGTTTTACAACGGAGGTGAAATAAAAAACAATGGTATAGAGTTTAACATAAATGGTGACATTTTTAAAAAACAAAACTTTAATTGGAATTCTGGATTAACTTTCTCTAAAAACACACAAGAAGTTGTTTCTTTAGATGGTGGAAAATACAATCTTGATTTTAGAGATGTAGGTTATATTTCAGCTCCTGGTATTGTTGGTGTTGCAACACAACGCATTATGCCTGGTGAAAAACTGGGAACATTCTTTGGCTTTGAATACGCGGGTGTTAGTGAAGAAGGGAAATGGCTAATACATGGAAACGATGGTGAATTACACTTTTTAGATGATGTATCGCAATCAGACGAACATAAAAAAATAATAGGAAATGCATTGCCTGATTTTCAAATGGGGTGGAGCAACTATTTAAACTACAAAAATTGGGATTTAAGCCTGTCGTTTAGAGCTGTAGTTGGACATGATGTTTACAATGCTACAAAACAAGTATTTGGAAATGCCGATTACATTACGCAAAGAAACGTGCTTGATGAAGCTTTATTAGTAGACGGATATGTAGGTGGTGCATACCAATCTTTAAGTTACTATATTGAAGATGGTAGTTTTATAAGGTTAGATAATATTAACTTAGGGTATTCATTACCTGATGATGTATTGGCTCAAAACATGAGACTTAGATTTTACGCTTCAGTAAACAATGTATTTACTTTAACAAACTATGATGGTATAGACCCTGAGTTTAACTTTAATGGTGGTGATAGAGGTAATGGTGAAATATTCTTTGGTATTGACCAATACAACATTTACCCAAAAACTCGTACGGTAACTATAGGACTTAACTTCGATTTCTAAAATGAAAAAAATGAAAAATATATATAAATTTATATTGGTACTTTTCGTTAGTATTTCACTAACAAACTGTACCGAACTAGACAACGAGATTTCGGATTTCATCCCTGGAGATGCTTATCCAGAAAACGCTGAACAAGCTATACGCGTTGCAAACCCAGTATTTGGAAAAACACAAAGTTTATTAGACGGCGGTGGCTGGTGGTTTTTACAAGTAGTTTCAAGTGATGAAGCTGTTGCACCAACAAGAGGTTCTGACTGGGATGATGGTGGAAAATGGAGAGTTTTACACCAACATACTTGGGGAGCAACAACAGAGGCTGTTAGCCAAACATGGGGCCTTATTTACGATGCTGTTCCAAGAGCTAATAGAGCAATTGAATTGTTAGAAGTAGGTGCTGCAGACAACCCTGATGTTGCTCAAGTTTTAGCACAAACTATTGTATCTAGAGCTTATTACTACTTTTTAGCCATTGATAATTTTGGTGATGTACCATTTCCAAGAACATTTACTGGAGCTGATGAATTTCCATCAAGAACGCCAAGAGCTGAGGTATATAATGCAATTGTTCAAGATATATTAGACAATATAGACTTACTTCCTGTTCCTAAAGTAGGAGCTAGCTCGGCAGGTATTAACCAAGGTACAGCTTATTCATTATTGGCTAAGTTATACTTAAATGCTGAAGTATATACTGGAACACCTATGTGGCAACAAGCATATGATGCCTGTGAAAAAGTAAAAGATTTTGGATATGCTTTAGAGGCAAACCCTTCGTTACCATTTATAACTAATAATACGGCATCTTCTGAAAATATTTATACCATTCCTTTTGATGAAGATAAATATAGAGGATTTAACTTTCATATGAGAACACTTCATTATTTAAGCCAACAAACATTTGATATGGAGGTGTCTCCATGGAATGGATTCGCTGTGTTAGAAGACACATACAATTTATTTGGATCTAGCGATTTAAGAAAATATGGAATGTTGGTTGGACAACAAAAAACAATTGCTGGAGTTGATATTGTAGACGAAGTTGCGGGTGAAAATTTAATATTTACACCTTATATCCCTGCTGTTTTAATGCCGGCTAGCGAGTTTACCTCTGCGGTTCTTAGAAATTCTGGTGTACGTATAGCCAAATGGGAAATTAAAGTTGGCGCTAGAGATAATTTAAGCAATGATTTTGCAATTTTTAGATTCGCTGATATTTTATTAATGCAAGCTGAAGCTTTGGTTCGTATGAATGGTAATGGCGCTGGTGATGACATTGTAAACCAAATTAAAAACAGATCTAATGCCCAAATAACAGGTAATTACAACTTACAAGATATTTTAGATGAAAGAAGTAGAGAATTATTATGGGAAGGTTGGAGACGAAATGATTTAATTCGTTTTGGAGAATACAATAAATCTTGGTGGGAAAAGAATGATAGTCCAACAACTCGCAATATTTTCCCTATTCCCCAATATGCAATTAACGCAAACGCAAACTTATTGCCTCAAAACGCAGGATATTAATTAAAAGAGATAAAAAAATGAAAAAACTTAAATATATATTTCTCGCACTCCTTTTTGTAGGCTTATGGTCTTGTGAAGATGATGATGCGAACATTGATGTCCTTCAATCTGAAAAGATTGATATCAATGCAACGTTAAATACGCCTGAAGAAACTAGCTTTATTGTAGTAAAAAATGGTGATGAAGTAGGTAATGAAGATGAAACAGCGGCTGAATTTACTTGGAGTGCTGCAAAAGGAAGTTATAATGGATTGATAATTTATTCACTTCAATTAGACTTAAAAGGTAATAACTTTAGAAATGCAGCGTCCCTTCCTTTAGGTGATCAAACAACTTCTGAATTAAAACAAGAAGTTACCTTTGGAGAAATAAACACAACTATTAATCAAGTAAACTCAAGTAGAATTGCAGATGGTTCTGCAAACCCTATTGATTTTTCAATACCTAATGATTATGAAGTTCGTGTAATTAGCACCTCTAATACATCAGGTAATCTGTCTTTTTCCGACCCAATAACAATTTCAGTAAAAGCTTTTGAAGATGTTGTAGTAGTTGAACCTGAATTATTTATAGTTGGTTCAGTTCAAGGGTACTATGGTGCTTCAAATTGGACTCCAAAAGAAGGTTTACAAATGAGGTATATTGGAGATGGTACTACAAAAGTTTTTGAAGCTTATGTAAAAGCTAGTGCTTCTGATATTTTAAAATTTGTTTCTAACCAAGCTGATTGGGATGATGTTGTTGGTAACTATGGTGATGATGGCACACAAACCAATATTTTAATTAACAGTCCTGAAAGTGGAAATCTGGAATTTGAAGAAAACGGACTTTATTATATTCAAGTTGATATTGATGCCTTAACCTATAAAAAAGTTAAAATGCAATGGGGAATTATTGGAAATGCTACCCCAGGTGGATGGTCTGATGAAACTGCTATGACATATGACATTGGTAGCAATGCTTGGGAAATTGCTATTACTTTAGACGCAGGAGAATTAAAATTTAGATCTCAAAACACGGGGTCTTTTATTTACGACAATGATTGGGCTTTTAACTGTGGACCCGATTTATTTGCTTATGACATTCCAAATTCGGCAAATTTCCCAATGCCAGCAGGTGCTGCATCAATAACTATGGTTATTGGAATTGATGGTGCCGTAACAACAACAGGCGTTGAATAACATTTAAACTAAAAACATGAAAAAAATAATATATATATTCACGGCTATAATAGGACTAACATTTGGTGCTTGTTCTCCAGATGACGTAACTATTAACCCTTTAGAACCAACTGAACCATTATTGGTCGGTGCTATGTTGAACACACCTGATGTTACCAATTTTGACGTCATTCAAACTACCGACAACACTGAAGGTAATGAAAATGATGAAGCAGTTGAATTTACTTGGGAAGCAGCAGAAGGAGACAACGACGGAGACATTTTATACTATGTTCAAATGGACGTTTCTGGAAACGGTTTTAAAACCGCAGTAACCATTCCTTTGGCTGAACCTGGTACAACTGAATTATTCAGAAATTTAACATTTGGACAGCTAAACGATGCTACCAATCAAATTTCTGAAAATTTATTAGCACTAGCCTCTGCTTTATCAATTAATTTTGGAGAATCAAACTTGTTAGACGTAAGAGTTCAAACAATTTTAGGCGCTTCAATTGCAGTTGGTTATTCAGAAGTTTTAAATATTACGGTTACACCTTATTTTACTGGCTTAAGTGATCAATTATTAATAGATGGAGATGCCTTGGCTGAAAGTGTTTTATTGGTAAATACCGATGGTATTTTCAAAGGCAGAGTTGAGTTAACAGCTAATACATTTAGATTTTTTGCTGAACCAGCAGATACTGGTATTAGTTACAATTACAGCTACTTTGAATCAAGAGGTTACACTATTGATCCTTTACTTGAAAATGCGAACGACACTGAAATGAATTTTAACTTTACTGGAAATGCAGGTCCTTGGGATATTTATTTAAATACCCTTGAGAAAACAATTTCCTTAATTGAAGTAACCGCTCCAGATAATTTATTTGCTGTAGGTTCTATAGTTGAATGGAATCCTGAAAATGCCATACCATTTACCAATAATGGAGACAACACATTTTCTGTTGTCCTTAATTTAATAGATACTGATGAATTTAAATTTTTAGAAACAATTGGTGTTTATGAAGGTGATTGGGGGGCAGATCCAAACAATCCAGGTTTTATTATCCAAGAAGGTGAAGATAATATTAAATCGCCTGGTAATGGCTGGTATTTAGTAAATGTAAATTTCAACACACTGCAATACACATTAACAGAGGTGAATAATTTATACTTGGTAGGAACAATAACAGACCCTCAATGGGATCCATCTGCAGCATTACCAATGTCAAAATCAAGCGTCGGTGTATTTTCAATAGCCATTACTGCCCAAGCAGGAGATGAATTTAAATTTTTACCAACCAATACTGGATGGGACGGAGACTTTGGTGAAGATCCAAATAACCCAGGAAAAGGATTTGATGGAGATGGTGAAAAAAATATTTCTATTGAAACAGCCGGAGATTATATAGTTTCATACAATTACAATAACAATACTATTAGTATTTCATCAATTGTTTTTCCAACAGAGTTATATTTAGTAGGTAGTTTTAGAGGATGGAATAATGATGTGGACAATCCTAAATTCACAGAAACTTTAACAGGTGTTTTTGAAGTAACACAAGCATTTGCGGCTGATGATGAATTTAAATTTGTGAAATCTAACACAGGTGGTGATTGGGCCAATGATATGGGGCAAAATAAAACACACCCAATGGTATTAGAACAAAACGATGAAAATAATATTAAAATAACAACTGCAGGTACTTATACTGTAACTGTTAATTTTAATAATGGAACTATAAAAATTTCCATGTAAACTATATCTAATTTATTTTTAAAAGGCTGCTGATATCAGCAGCCTTTTTTTTATAATAACATTTTTAATATTTTTCAAATGAAAAAAACAGTACTACTACTCATACTAATAATTTCAAACTTCACTTTTTCGCAAGTTAGTACTGATCCTGCACTACCTACCGAAACAACAGAAATTACCATTACCTTAGACACTACTGGATCTGAGCTTGATGGCTACACCGGTGATGTTTATGCCCACACAGGTGTTTTAACTACAGAATCTACCAGCACAACAGACTGGAAATACGTGATTGGCAATTGGGGAGATAATGCTAAACAGCCAAAACTTACCAGAACTGCAACAAATACTTATCAATTAAAAATAACCCCAAATATTCCTGCATTCTACAATATAACAGGAGGTGATACAGTCACAGACATTGCTATTGTTTTTAGATCATCAGATGGCTCAAAACAAACCAGACCCGATTACTTTATTAAAATTTATGATGAAGGCTTAAACATCGCTTTTACAAACCCTGTAAACAACAGTGTTTTAAACCTAAACGACCATATTACTATTTCAGCCCAAGCCACACTTGAAGCCGATTTAGAACTTTTTTTTGATGACACTTCTATAAAAACCGAAACAAATTCAACAATAATTTCAACCTCTTATTCTTTAAATTCTTTAGGATATCACACATTAAAAGCTTCGGCAAAAGTGAATACTGAAATCAATATTACCGAAATTGAAATTTTTGTAAAATCTCCAACAATAGTAAAAACTAAACCTGAAGGATTAAAATACGGATTGAATAAAAACTCTGATAATTCCGTTACTTTTTTACTAAAAGCTCCTCTTAAAAATGATGTTTTTGTGATGGGTGATTTTAACAACTGGAAATTAACAACAGCTTATCAAATGTTTAAAGATCCAAACAATGAAGATTTTTGGTTAACCACCTCAGGCTTAGATTTAACCACCGAATATGCCTACCAATATTTAATTGATGGAGACATTAAAGTAGCTGATCCATATTCAGAAAAAATATTAGATCCTTGGAATGATCAATATATTCCAGAAGCTACCTACCCTAATTTAAAACCCTACCCTACTGGTTTAACAACCGGTATTGTTTCTACATTTCAAATTAATGAAGATCCTTTTTCGTGGATAATAACAAATTTCGAAAAACCAGCACAAGATAACTTAATAATTTACGAATTATTAATTAGAGATTTCACCGTTGTTGGCAGCAATGACATAGGAGATTTTAAAACAGCCATTACAAAACTCGATTATTTAGCCTCTTTAGGAGTTAATGCAATTGAATTAATGCCCGTAAGTGAGTTTGAAGGAAATGATAGCTGGGGTTATAATCCATCATTTCACAATGCTTTAGACAAGGCCTATGGTACAAAAAACGATTTTAAAAACTTTGTTGATCAATGCCATCAAAGAGGCATTGCTGTAATTTTAGATGTGGTATACAACCACGCTTACGGCCAAAGTCCGTTAGCCGAAATGTATTGGGACAACGCCAACGGTAAACCGGCAGGTAATAACCCTTGGTTAAACGTAGTTCCAAAACATCCGTTTAATGTTGGAAACGATTTTAATCACGAAAGTGAATACACTAAAACCTATGTAAAACAAACGTTAGAACATTGGGTGAATGAATTTAAAATTGATGGGTTTAGGTTCGATTTATCTAAAGGATTTACGCAAGTTGACACCTATCCGGCCGAGGTTGCAGAATGGAGCCAATACGACCAATCTAGAATTGATATTTTAGAAGAATATGGAGATTATATTTGGAATAACACATCTCCTGACATATATTTAATTTTAGAGCATTTTGCAGATAATTCAGAAGAAAAAATATTATCTAATTTTGGTTTTATGCTGTGGGGAAACTCAAACCATAGTTACAATGAAAACACCATGGGTTATAGCAAGGATTCTGATATATCTTGGATGTCGTATAAAAAAAGAAATTGGGACAATCCCTATTTGGTTGGCTATATGGAAAGTCATGATGAGCAACGACTTATGTATAAAAACCTAGAATATGGAAATTCAAATGGAGATTATAATATTAAAGATTTAAATACCGCTTTATCTAGAGAAGAAACCGCTGGACTCTTTTTATTTACCATACCTGGACCAAAAATGATTTGGCAATTTGGAGAATTGGGCTATGAAGTGAATATAGATGAAAACGGAAGAACTGGAAGAAAACCTGTGCGATGGGACTACGTAAACAACGTTAACCGAATGCACATATACAACACTTGGGCTACCTTAATTGCTTTTAAAAAGCAATATCCAGAAGTTTTTAACACTACAAATTTCGATTTAAATGTTGAGAATACTTATGGGAAATCTATTACATTAAAAGGTCCAAGCATGGATGTTGTTATTGTTGGTAATTTTAATATTACAGATGAAAATGTTTCAACTTCTTTTCCCGAAACAGGCATTTGGTATGAATACTTTACGGGTGAAGAATTAAATGTTACCGGTACTTCTGAAAATATTACTTTAAATCCTGGTGAATATAGAATGTATTCAACCGTGCGCTTACTAGATCCTAGAGGCGGCACCGCTGATGATGATAGTGATAACGATGGGGTTTTTGATACCGAAGATTTATGCCCTAATACCAAGGAAGGCGTTAAAGTAAATAGTACCGGATGCCCTATTTTCACTTTACCTTCAACAAATTTTAAAATTGAAACCGTTGGTGAAACTTGTAAAAATAAAGCCAATGGACAATTAAAAATAGTTGCTGAAGAAACCTTAAATTACAGCACTACTATTAGAGGTATATTATATACTTTCACTAAAATTTTAACAGTTGATAAATTGGAAGCCGGAACTATTGATTTTTGTATTACCGTTGATGGTAAAGACTATAAACAATGTTATACCATTACCATTAGCGCAGGAACAACAATTGCAGGAAAAGCCATTGTAAATTCAAATAAATTAGCTATTAATATTTCGGAAGGAACCGCCCCATATAATGTTTCAATAAATGGCAAGGAAATATTTAAAACAATGAATTCAACGTTTTCAGTTGATGTATTACATGGCGATTTAGTACAAGTTAAAACCAACATTGATTGTGAGGGTGTATTTTCAGAAAACATTCATTTGGTTGAAAGTTTTAAAGCGTTTCCAAATCCTACAGAAGGATTTTTAGAAATAATGGTACCTATTACAAAAAAACAAGTGGTTATTGAATTATACAATATGCAATCACAGTTAATTTCGTCAAAATCCTATCCTGTAGTATTTGGAAAAGTGGAACTAAACATAGAAAATAACCCCAATGGATTGTATATTGCGAGAGTTATTATTGATACCCCTATTACATTAAAAATACTTAAACAATAAAAAATGAAAAACCTTTTATTTATCGCAATTATTGGATTGATCTTTTGGTCTTGCGGCGACGATGATGATCAGCCCGTAAATTCTGCCCCTTCAACACCTACAACTATTTACCCTGCAAATAACGAGCTGTGTATAGACAATAACGTTAATTTCAGATGGAACGCTTCTACAGATGCTGATGGTGGCATTATAACATACACTATTGAAGTTTCAACAAATAGTTCATTTTCACCAATTTCTCAATCAAGAACCACAACCTCAACTTCTGAGGTCATTAATTTAGAAAAAGGTGTTTCTTTTTATTGGAGAGTTAGGGCTAAAGACAGTGAAAATGCTGCTAGTAATAATTCTACAGCGAACGAATTTTATACGGAAAGTCTAGGTAGCTCAAATTATATACCATTTTCACCTGTACTAGTTGAGCCAAGTTTAAACGCTACAATTCAAGGGGCTACCACCAATTTACAGTGGACAGCAAGTGATGTTGATAACGATCCTTTAAAATACGACGTATACCTTGATACTAATCCTGATCCAACAACAATTGTATCTTCAAATCAGGATGCTACAAATTTTACAACCCCTACATTAACTGCTACAACAACTTATTTCTGGAAGATTGTTGTAAAAGATGATAAAGGTGGAGAAACAATTGGACAGGTTTGGACTTTTAAAACAGATTAAAAACAACCTAATTATATTTAAAAAGCGTAAATTTATTTTACGTTTTTTTTGTTTTACGACACAACATGTCGCGCTATATGGTTTCTTTAAATGTTAAATTTGAGGTATAAACTACAACACTTATGGAAACTTTAAATAATTACTACACAATTAAAATACCGTTATATAGTAAATCAAACACCAGTAATAGTTTTGAAATAGTTGGGAATAAATTTATTATTGATCAACAAATTAGCAAATCATCTATGGTTGATCACCTCAGTACGATAAACAAAATAAACAACTCAGATTCATTCGCTTTTATACTTCCTGAAAATTATTCTCAACAATTAGATTTTGAAAGCGATTTAACTATTACGTATAAAATTATCAATAATGAATTTCACCTTATTAAAATAGATGCTATGTACTCTGAAGACTATATTGATATGGTAGAATCAAATACAAATATATTTCCTATACTCAAAAATGGCTATATAACTTTTAATACAGATACAACGGCGAATACCACTAATTTTATTGATGCTGTTTAATATAGTTATGTGAATGGTTATTGAATAACTAAAAAAAAACCCTCTCAAACAAAACGCTGGAGAGGGAAAATTGCTATGAAAAAGATGTAGGTTAAAACCTACTAAACAAATATAACTAATATTACATAAATAAACATGATTATTATCACGTATTTGCTTTTTTAGAAACAAAAAAAAAATATAAATTCGATTAACAGTTAATATATATTCAC
>Ga0224504_10000242_pt1 | contig 24470 bp, 21 predicted proteins | sample SF_Oct11_sed_USG_3_FD_170160 | JGI IMG/M metagenome (GOLD analysis project Ga0224504, IMG submission 170160) | Sediment microbial communities from San Francisco Bay, California, United States - SF_Oct11_sed_USGS_24 | ecosystem: Environmental > Aquatic > Marine > Sediment | place: USA...
ACCGCCTCGATTGTCCCATCCGGACCTTCGGATAGAGGCCGAGGCTTCGGATGGGACAATCGAGGCGGTTAGCGTCAGGGACGCCAAGGATTTCGCCCTCGGCGTTCAGTGGCACCCGGAATACCGGGTCCTGGACGATGCGTTCTCGGCCAAGCTCTTTGCCACCTTCGGCGCGGCCGCGCGCCGGCGCGCCGAAGCGCGCGCCAAGGGGGATTTGGCCCTGCACTGGGTGCCCGGCGCACCGCTTACCGCCTAGCATTTTCAGCCGGAGGAATGCACAACGCTCGGGTCTGCCATACGTTTCTTGCATAGGCATGGTACAAACGAGGATTGCAACCGACGAACAAGTCACTAAATCTTATGGTTAAGAGCCAGCGCCGCAATGGTTGCCGGCCCTCGTGGAGATTACGGTCCCCTGCCGTACCTCCACCTCTCCGCGGAGAAGAGGAACGCCCGGCTCCCCCCCGACCGGGCGTTCCGTTCTTTTGCAGTCCCGGCAATAGCGGCCGCCGGACCGTCTTGCCAGCCGGCGCGGCGGCGGCCTAGTGTGCCGCGCGGCACGGCGCGGGAGGGGATTTCGACAGTGCGACTGGCCACCTGGAACGTGAATTCGGTCCGACAGCGCCTGGAGCATTTGGCGCGGTTCTGCACGGCGGCTGCCCCGGATGTTCTCTGCCTGCAGGAAACCAAAGTGCGAAACGCGGATTTTCCGGCCCGCGAATTTCGCGATCTCGGCTATGTGCATCAGTTGGTTCACGGGCAGAAGGGCTACAACGGCGTGGCCATTCTCTCTCGTGTCCCTTTCGAAGAGGAGGGCACGGAAACCTGGTGCGGCCGCGACGACCGGCGGCACGCCTCCGTGCGGCTGCCTGGCGGTATCGAACTGCACAACTTCTACGTTCCCTCGGGCGGTCCCGTCCCCGACCCGGAGCGCAACGAGAAGTTCGCGCACAAGCTCCAGTTCCTCACCGAGATGGCCGGCTGGGGCCGGCGCGGCCGCACGGCCGGCCGCCCTCTGGTCCTGGTGGGCGATCTCAACGTCGCGCCGCTGGAGACCGACGTTTGGAACCACAAGAAGCTGCTTCGCAGCGTCGGGCACACGCCGGTCGAGTCCGAGCACCTGCAGAGGGCCCTGCAAGACTCCGGCCTGATCGACGCCGCCCGGCATTTCGTGCCCCCCGGCGAACACCTCTACACCTGGTGGGGCTACCGCTTCCCCCAATCGCTCGAGAAGAACTACGGCTGGCGCCTCGATCACATCTGGGTCAGCGCGCCCTTGCTGCCAGCGCTCCATGGCTTCCGGGTCGTCAAGGAGACGCGCAGCTGGGACCGGCCTTCGGACCACGTTCCCGTTGTGATCGAGGTCGGCTGACCGTCCCTAGGGTGCCTTCAACCCATGCGGTACAGGAAATAGCGCCCCGGACTGACGCCCGCAGGCAAGTCCAGAGCTTCGGCCCCGGCAAGAGCCAGGGCCTGGTCGGAAATCACAACCCCCCCGGCCATCAGCAGCCGAGACAGCTGCCCCGAGATAAACGCCGCGAGCCCCGCATTCGATGCCGCGTCGCCTGTCCCCATGTCGGAATGGACCATCGGGACGCTGCGGCCGAAACGGGCGACCGCTCGGGGCAGGGTCTCGTGGATATCACCGAGCAGGAGATGGGCCGGGTCCGGAACGCAGTCGGGATGGGCCGCCACTTGGCGTTCGAACACGAAGATCTGGCGGTCCGGGCAAAGCTGGCGCAGGTGGTCGTAGGTCCGGCCGTTGCCCAGGCCGAGTTCGCAGATCGGGCCGCTCAGGTTGCGGACCAGGGCCACGGCCTGCTCCAGGCACGCGCGTTGCGCCTCGAGGCGGCGAATGAAGCTGTCGAGGCGACTCACACCGACCCGCCCTTCAGTCCTTGGCGCCAGCGCGCGCTTCGCGCAGCTGCGCCGTCGTCTGCTCCAGGCGATGAGCAAGCACGCGCATGATCTCCACGCCCATCTCCGGGAAGTCCATGATCAGCCGGAAAAACAGATCCTTGGTCACCTTGAGGGCCACGACCTCGCTGCTCGCCGTCACCGTGGCGGTGCGCGGCACGTCGCGGAGGATGGCGATCTCGCCGACGATATCGTTGCGCTTCAACACCGCAACGGCCAGCGGTCCGTCGGGCGTATCGACCGAGACCTCGGCCTCGCCATCGACGATGATATAGGCGGCGTCCCCAGGCTCGCCTTGCCGGCACAGCGTCTGGCTGGGCTTGAACGTGAGCCGTTCGCTGGCGAAGCACATGAGCTTCAGCTTCGCCGTCTCGATGTTGGCGAAAAGCGGGATATGCCGAAGGATCTCGACTTCCTGATCCAGGCTCATAATCGGTCTCTCCTTCTGCGGCGCCTCAACCAGCGGCCACGAGTTCGCCGAGGGTCGACCCCGGCGCGTTCAGCTCATGGAACGTTCCCTGCTCGACCAGGCGCCCGGCACGCATGACCACGACACGATCGAAGAACTCGGCCCAGGCCGCCTTCTGCAGCGTCCAAATCACGCCGCGACCGCGGCGCGCCTCGAGCACTCTCGATCCGATCTCCCGCTGCGTGGCGCTGTCCATGACCGCCGCGGCTTCGTTTATGATCAGAAGGTCGGGATCCTTCAACAGCGCGCGGCCAATGGCCAGCTTCTGACGCTGTATGCTCGTCAAACGCCGGCCGGCGACGCCGACCTGATAGTCCAGGCCCACGGCGAGCACGATCCGTCTGAGTTCGAGGCTGTCGAGCACCTCGGTCACGGCTTGGCCGACGATCTCTCTCGCGTGGGCCTTGCCGTAGGCGAGGCGGCCGAACAGGATATTGTCCTGCAGCGAGGCAACCGCGTTGTAGCTGTCCGGCCGGTAGAACTCGACGGCACCGGGATCGTCCCGCTCCAGCCGTTCGGCGATTCGGCGCCGCGCCGCCAGGATCCTCTCAGCCCGGGCTTCGTCGATCAAGCCCAGGCGATGGCGGGATTCCACATACTTGAACGGCAGTCGCCGGAGCTTCAGCTGCTCGGCCTCGGACAGGGCCTCGGGACCGATCTTCTCCGCGCGCGCCACGAGCGCGCGATAATCCGGCAGCTCGTCCTCCTCGATGAAGCCGAACTGCTCGAAGAACGGGTGGCCGGGCGGCAGGTCGCCGAGCAGCTCGACCATGGTCTTGGCGATCGTCTCGCCCATCCTGAGCACGTTGCCCAAGACCCCCTCTTCGCGCAGGAACCTGAGAATCAGGGGGTTTTCCGCCAGCGCCTCGTCGGCGAACTCCGGCTTGGTCGGCGTGCCGAACAGCAGGTTCTCCGCAAGCGTGGCATTGCGGTTGTAGCGCTCGGGGTCGAAGCACACGACGAGGTCGCTCGCGCCTTCCTCGGCCAAGCGGTCGATCAGGGCGGCGCGTGCGCGCAGGATGCCTTCGGCGACCTCGGGCTGCGCCAGGGGATCTATCGTTCCGGTCAGGCCGAAGCGGTAGAGGTCCTCGTCCATATCCACCAGCGACAGGGCCTCGACCATTTTCGCCTGCAGGCCCTGGAGGTCCCGGGCACCCGCAGCGGCGTAGTCGATCCAGTCGGCCTCCAGATCCAGCGTCGTGTTGCCGGCGCGCCGGCTTTCTGCAACCTGCCGCGCTTTGGCCTTACGCTGGCCGGCGTCGAGGGTGGGCTCCTTGAGGGGGCGATGCTTCAGGCCGTAGAGCAGATTGTCGCCGACCGAGACCGGAAACAGATAGGCGTCCTGGCCGACATAGGAGATCCGTCGGCCGGTCACGGCCTCCGGCAGGTCGTGGAGGTCGCGCCCTCCCACCGTGATCGATCCGGCGCCCGGCCGGACCAGATTGGCCAACAGCATGCCCAAGTGTTCCTTGCCGCTGCTGCTGTTGCCGACGATGGCCAGGTGGGCGGTCACGGGAATCGTGAAGTTGACGGAATCGACCAGCTTGGTGTTGGTTTCGTCGATGAGGCTGACCGACGCGCAAACGATATCGCCGTCGAGCGGCGGGCCCGGATCGGCGGCCACGTCTTGCCGTGCCGGATCGAGCATCTCCGGCGGCTGGAACTGCCCGATCACCTGATCGTACTTGATCTGCACGTCGAGGCGCCGCTGGTCCCAGTCGATCAGCTCCTTGATCGGCCCGGGCAGGTCCTTGTAGGCGGCGATCACGGCGACCAGCGCACCAATGTCGAGCCGGCCCCAGTACGCGAGCATGCCGCCAATGGAATAGAAGAAGAAAGGAGTGAGCTGGGCCAGGAAGTTGTTCAGGAACTTGACGAAGAACTTGCGCTGATAGATCTCGAAGCGGATACGAAATATGTGGCCGATACGCGCGGCGATATCGGCGCGTTCCAGATTCGACGTGTCGTGAGCATGGATCTCCACCGCGCCGTCGACCAGCTCGCCGATCCGCCCGGCCAGCTGCCGGGCCGTCAGCTGACGCTCCTTGCCGAGACTGAGGATGCGCTTGCGCAGCTTGGGGATCAGGATCGCCTGCACGGCGACGATGCCGGCCGCGGCCAGGCCGAGCCAGAGGCTCTGCGTCAGGATGAAGAACATGGCGGTGAGGGCCTGGCCACCGAGAAACGCCGGGGTCACGAAGGCATCGCCGATGAAGCCGCCGAGCGGCTCTACCTCGTCCTTGACCATGGTCGCCATCTCGGCCTGCTTGGCCCGGCGGACGAACGGCACCGGAAAGCGGAGTATGCGATCCGCCAGCTCGTACCGCAGCCGGCGCAGCATGCGTTCGCCCATCCGGCCCTTCAAGGTGTTGATGACGAACTTGAACATGCCATTGACGAGCACGAAACCGAGGAAGGCAAAGCTGAGCGCAAGCAGGTAATCGCCCTGCTCCAATCGAAAGCCGTCGAACAGCCGGGCCGGCCCGCCGGCCGGATCCGCGCGGAACGGCAGGTCGAACTGGAGGAACGGCTGGGTCGATCCGGGTCCTTCGAAGCCTTCGCCTTGGATCCCCTGGTTGACGATCGACTTGGGCAGGTCGAGAGAGACGAAATAGAACGGCAGGGAGATCAGCACGAGAAAAAGGATCCCCACCTGCTCGCGCTTGCTATGCCGCCAGACGTATTTGAAGAGATTCGGTTCCATGGAAAACCGGATTTTCACGCCCCACTCAAGATGACCGAATCCGCCGCGGTCGAGCCACATTAACCAATGGACCCTGGCGCGTAAACGCAGCTGCGCCGGCACCGCTCCTGGCTCATAAAGACTATTTTCACATCATGAAAGCCTGTGGCATGATCCGGGCTCTTGCAGGTGAGGGTATCCGAGAAAATTGGGGGTTTTAGCATGGCCGGGGTCCGCAGGGACAAGCGGGTGCTGATATACAGCCACGACAGCTTCGGCCTCGGCCACCTGCGCCGTTGCCGCGAAATCGCGCACGCGCTGGTCGAGGCCGAGCAGGATCTCTCGGTCCTGATACTCTCGGGATCGCCGATCATCGGAAGCTTCGACTTCCGGGCCCGGGTCGACTTCGTGCGCGTGCCCGGGGTGATCAAGCTGCGAAACGGAGACTACACCTCGCTCGCCCTCCACATCGACGTGGAACAGACCATGGCCATGCGGACCTCGATCATCGAGCACACGGCCAAGATCTACGATCCGGACCTGTTTCTTGTCGACAAAGAGCCGCTCGGGCTGCGTGGCGAGGCGGAAAACACGCTTGCCATGCTGAATGCGCGGGGTACGCCCTGCATCCTGGGCCTGCGCGACGTGATGGACGAGCCGGCGCTGCTGATCCCGGAGTGGGAGCGCAAACAAGCCGTTCCGGCCCTGATGAAGTATTACGACGATATCTGGGTCTATGGACTGCCGCAGGTCTACGATCCTCTCCAAGGCGTGGCCATGCCCGATTCGGTGCGCCGGAAGGTGACCTACACGGGCTACCTGCCGCGCAGCGTGCCCTTGGCCGCGCCGGGGCTGACCCTCGAGAAGATCAACGAGCCCTACCTGCTGATCACCGTCGGCGGCGGCGGCGACGGCGAGCAGATCGTCGATTGGGTGCTGCGCGCCTATGAGAGCGACCCGGACATACCCTACCCGGCGCTCCTGGTGCTCGGACCCTTCATGGCCTCCGACCTGCAGAACGAGTTCCTGCAGCGGGCAAGCCAGCTGCCCCGGATCGAAGCGATCACCTTCGAGGCCCGCCTCGAAAGCCTCATGGAGCGCGCGCTCGGTGTGGTCTGCATGGGCGGCTACAACACCTTCTGCGAGATCCTGTCGTTCAACAAGCGGGCGCTGGTGGTGCCGCGCACCGAGCCGAGAATGGAGCAGTACATCCGCGCCACACGGGCCGCACAGCTGGGCCTGGTCAGCGTTCTTCCCGACGACGGCCGCCGCGAGGCCCAGATCATGGCGACGGCCCTGCGCACGCTGCCGCAGCAACCCCCGCCCAGCGAAACCGTCGTGCCAGGTCTGCTGGACGGTCGGGACAACGTGATCAAGCTCGCCCGGCAATGGCTGCGCCACCGGCAACGCGGCCTACGCGTGGCGAGCGCAGCCGCGAACTCCCGCGCCGCTTGGCGCCTCGGGCGCTAGCCGGGCGCCCCAGGACCAGGCCATGTGCTTGACGGCCGGCCGGTCGGCTCTCTAACGTCGCGCCATGCCTGGGATCTCTCCCGCCAAAGACCCTTCTCACATATCGCTCTGCGTCGCGGTCGTGGTGAAAGGCTATCCTCGCTTGTCGGAAACCTTCATTGCCCAGGAAATTCGCGCCCTGGAGCAGTGCGGCCTGAACCTGCGAATCTATTCGCTGCGGCACCCCACCGATCCTGCGATCCATCCGGTCCATCGCGAGATCGTCTCGCCGGTGAGTTACCTCCCGGAGTACTTGCACCACGAGCCCCTTCGGGTGTACCGCGCCTGGCGCAGGGCCCGCCATCTGCCCCGTTATCGGCCGGCCCTCCGGACCTGGCTCAAGGATTTGCGCCGGGATTTCACGCGCAACCGGGTGCGGCGGTTCGGCCAGGCTTGTGTCCTGGCCGCGGAGCTGCCGGCCGGCGCCACCCGACTGCACGCGCATTTCCTGCACACCCCGGCCTCGGTCGCCCGCTATGCCGGCTTGATGACCGGTCTGCCGTGGTCCTGTTCGGCCCATGCCAAGGACATCTGGACCACGCCCGCTTGGGAGAAACGGGAAAAGCTCGCGGAACTGGACTGGCTGGTCACCTGTACCGCGGTCGGGCGCGATCACCTGGCCGGGCTGGCGCCCGAACCGGGCCGCGTCGGCCTGATCTACCATGGCCTGGATTTCGACCGCTGGCCGCGGCCGCCGGGACGGCGTCCCGCCCGAGACGGATCACGGCCGGACGATCCGGTGGTTCTGCTCTCGGTCGGCAGGGCGGTCGAGAAAAAGGGCTATAAGGACCTTCTGGCGGCGCTTGCGCTTCTGCCCGCGTCACTACATTGGCGCTTGATACACATCGGTGGCGGCCCATTGACCTCGCTCCTGCGCGAGCGGGCCGAGGCCCTCGGTTTGACCCCGCGCCTGACCTGGCTCGGCGCCCAGCCGCAGGAGGTCGTGCTCAGCAACTACCGCGCCGCAGACCTTTTCGTCCTGGCCAGCCGCGTGGCCGCGGACGGCGACCGCGATGGCCTCCCCAACGTCCTGATGGAGGCCCAGAGCCAGGGCTTGGCCTGCCTCGCCACGCGTGTTTCGGCTATACCCGAGTTGATCGAAGACGGAGTCACCGGCGTGCTCGCCGCGGCCGGCGACCCGGCGGCGCTCGCTGCCGCCCTGGACCAGTTGATCCGGGACCCGTCGACCCGCGCGGCCTTGGGCGCGGCCGGCACGACACGGGTCCGCGAGCGCTTCGCCATGGCCGAAGGCATCGCGGTCTTGGCCGAGCGCTTCGCCGCGAGCGCACCGGCCCATGCAGCGTTCTAGGTACGAGCATGCGCGTGGCCTTTTACGCACCGATGAAACCGCCCGACCACCCGGTGCCGTCGGGCGACCGGCGCATGGCGGCCCTGCTGATGCAGGCGCTGTCGCTGGCCGGCCATGAGGTCGAGCTGTCCAGCCGGCTGCGCAGCCGCGACGGCGCCGGCGACCCCCTGCGCCAGGCGCGCATCGAGACGTTGGGCGTCGCGTTGGGACGCCGCCTCCTGCGCCGCATCGAAACGCGGCCGGCACGCGAGCGCCCCGACGCGTGGCTGACCTACCATCTCTATTACAAGGCGCCCGACTGGATCGGCCCGGCGGTCTGCGAGGCGCTCGCCATCCCCTATCTGGTGGCCGAGGCCTCGGTGGCGGCCAAGCGGGCCGGCGGCCCCTGGGACCGGGGCCACTGGGCCACCCTGGCCGCGCTGGAGCAAGCCGCCGCAGTCATCGCATTCAATCCCGTTGACAGCGAATGCCTGCCGGACCTTCGCCGGGTCCGCGCGCTTAAGCCTTTCCTGGATCCGATACCCTACCGGACGGCGGCAGCCGAAAGACACCAGCACCGCGCCGCTCTGGCGGCCCGCCTGGGCATGGACCCCGGGCAACCCTGGCTCGCGGCGGTCGCCATGATGCGGCCGGGGGACAAGCTCGCGTCCTACCGTCTGCTGGCCCGCGCGTTGAACAACCTGAGAGAGGCGCCCTGGCAGTTGGTGATCGTCGGCGACGGTCCCGCGCGCTTTCAGGTGACGGCGGCTTTTTCCGAGATTGGAGGCGACAGGGTCCGCTACGCCGGTGAAATGGCCTTGCAGGCCCTGCCGCCGCTCTACGCGGCCTGCGATCTGCTGGTCTGGCCTGCGGTCAACGAGGCCTACGGCATGGCGCTGCTCGAGGCCCAGGCGAGCGGCCTTCCGGTCGTCGCCGGGGCGAGCGGCGCCGTATCGGAGATCGTGCGTCACGACCTGACGGGCCTGCTGGCCGAACCCGGCGAAGCGGATGCTTTCGCGGCCGCCTTGAGCGGCCTTCTCGGGGACCGGGCGCGCCGGAGCCGCATGGCTGCGGCGGCGCTGGAGGTGGTCGGGGCGGAACACGGGCTCGCGGCCACGGCGAGGCGACTGGACGCGATCCTTGCCGAGGCGGTGGCGCCGACATGATATCGCGCCCCATCCCGCTGGTCGTGCTGCGCCATGGCCCAACCGACTGGAACGCCGAGCGGCGTATTCAGGGCCGCAGCGACCGACCGCTGAGCGAGGCCGGGCGGGCAGCCGTGCGGAGCTGGAGCCTGCCGGTCGAGTGCGCCGGCTACGACTGGATGACGAGTCCGCTGCTCCGCGCAAGAGAGACCGCGGCTCTGATGGGCCATGGCGATGCGGCGGTCGAGGCGGCGATCATCGAGACCGACTGGGGCCAGTGGGAGGGGCGGACCTTGTCCGAGCTGCGCGGTTGCCTTGGACCGGAAATGCTCGAAATGGAGGCCCGGGGCCTCGATTTCCGGCCGCCGGGCGGGGAAAGTCCGCGCGACGTACAGGTCCGTCTGGCGCCCTGGCTCACCCGTGTCGCGGCCGACGGGCAGCCCTGCGTGGCGGTTTGCCACAAGGGGGTGATTCGTGCCCTCGCCGCGCTGGCCAGCGGCTGGGACATGACCGGGCCGCCGCCCGAAAAGCTGCGCGACGCCGCGGCCCACCGTTTTCTGGTGGGCACCGGCGGCACACCGGCCGTCGGACAGCTGAACCTGTCTCTCGTATCATGACCGAATCCGCCGACATCCTGTTCTACGTCCAGCACCTTCTGGGCATCGGCCACCTGCGGCGTGCCGCCCTGATTGCCAAGGCCGTGGACCGGGCCGGGGTGTCGGTGGCTTTCGTCTCCGGTGGCATGCCGGTACCGGGGCTGGACATCGGCGGTGCGGCCTTTGTGCAACTGCCACCCCTGCGCACGGCCGACCAGTATTTCTCGGCCCTTGTCGACGCCACCGGCCGCCCAATCGACGACGCGTGGCGTGGCGCGCGGCGCGACCGCCTGCTGGCGCTGCTCGAGGCGGTGCGGCCCCGGATGCTGCTCACGGAGATGTTCCCCTTCGGCCGCCGACAGCTGCGCTTCGAGCTGATCCCCTTGCTCGAGGCCGCAGGAACCCGCAGGCCGAGGCCCCTGGTCGTGTCTTCGGTACGCGATGTCATCAACCGGCCGGGCAAGCCCGGCAAGGCCGACTGGATCGTCGAAACGTTACGGCGCCATTTCGACCGGGCCCTGGTGCACGGCGACCCGTCCTTCCTGACCCTCGAGGCCAGCTTTCCCGAAGCCGCGCAGATCGCCGATATGCTCGACTACACGGGCTATGTGGTGAACTCGCTCCCGGAGTCGACGGACGCAACCGGCGAGGGCGCCGGCGAAGTGCTGGTCTCGACCGGCGGCGGCGCGGTCGCCGAGCCCTTGATCGACGCGGTGCTGGCCGCGCGGCCCTTGACCCCGCTCAAGACCCGCACCTGGCGGATACTCGCCGGTCACAACCTTCCCGAGGCGACCTTTGGCGCCTACCGAAAGCGGGCCGGGGACGGCGTGATCCTCGAGCGAGCGCGGCCCGATTTTCTCGACCTTCTGGCCCGCGCGGAGCTTTCGATCAGCCAGGCCGGCTACAACACTGTCATGGAAGTCCTGGCCGCCGGTACGCCGGCCGTCGTGGTGCCCTTCGCCGGTGGTGCCGAGACAGAGCAGTCCCTGCGCGCCGGCCTGCTGGCGGAGCGCGGGCTGCTCACTGTGGTCGAGGAGGCGGAGCTGGACGGTCCCACCCTGGCCGCGGGCATCGACCGGGCCCTGGCACGGAGCGGCGCGACGCGCCCCTCGGTCGCCCTGGCAACAGACGGGGCCGCGAGGACGGCAGACATGCTCGCCCGCATGCTTGCTATAGTGGCCGCGTGACGAGTTGGCGCGAATTCGAGCAGGAATTGGATGCCTGGGCCGAGGCCGGGTCGAGTGCGACCTTTTGGTGGCGCGACGACGACGCGGTCGAGCCCACGGCGGCCCTGGACCGTCTGTTGGCCCTTGCCGCCGCCCAAGAGGTTCCCGTCGCGACGGCCGTCGTTCCGGGCCGCAGCTGTATCGCGCTGGGCCGCCGGCTCGCCGCGGCAGCCGACATAGCGATCCCGCTTCAGCACGGCTATCTCCACCGCAACCATGCGCCCGCCGGCGAAAAGAAGGCGGAACTCGGGGACCACCGGCCCAGCGCACAAGTCTGCGAAGATTTGATGCGCGGCGCCGCGCGGATGGCGGCGATTCTCGGACCCGGGGCCCTGCCGGTGCTGGTGCCGCCCTGGAACCGGATCGCGCCCGAGCTGGTTCCGATGCTGCCCGAACTCGGCCTGACCGGGCTCTCGACCTACGGCGCGCGCGCGGCATCCGCACCGGTCCCGGGCCTGACGCAGGTCAACACCCACGTCGACATTATGCGCTGGGACGCGCCGCGGGGCTTTCTGGGCGAATCCGAAGCGCTCGGTCTGTTTCGGGGTCATCTGGAGGCCCGGCGGCGCGCGGGCACCGGCCGCGCCGATGCGGATCCGTCGGAACCGACCGGCCTGCTGACCCACCACTTGGCCCACGACGAGCCTGCCTGGGAATTTCTCGAGCGCCTGCTGCCCGTGCTGACCCGGCATCCCGCCGCCAGTGCGATACCCGTTTTCGACGTTTTCAACACTATGCCGAGCAGCGTCAGCGAGGGATCGACTTGAGGGTCTTTCGCTATCCTGGCCGGACCCTGGCCGGCGACTATATTCGCTCGGTCGCCGGAATGTCCCTTGGCTTCGGGGTGCTATTGTCTGTCCCTCCGACACCTGCCATCATCATGGTCTTCGGCGGCGTCGCCGGCGTTTTTTCGCTGTTCGGCTTGCGGACGGTGCAGCGCCACGTCACCAAGGTCGCGGTGACGGATGCCGAGATCTGCAACGTCGGTTTCAGGACGAGCGCACTGTGCTGGGGGGATCTGGGACAGATTAAACTGCGCTATTATGGTACCAAGCGCCAAGAGCGCGGAGAGGGCGGGTTCATGCAATTGACGCTGAAGGGCGGAGGACGGTCCATGACCTACGACTCCGGAATCGAGGGGTTCAAATACATCGCCTGGCGGGCGGCCAAGGCGGCGCGCGACAACGACCTGTCGGTCGACCCGGCCTCGGCCGGCAACCTGCTCGCCCTTGGCCTCGACGCCGACGGCGAGGCCCCGCCGCCCAAGATCTAGACCGCGCGCCGGGCCATTTGGGGGAGGGAAGTTTGCCGGACTTGTTGCGGGTCAAGGATTTGAAGGTCGCTTTCGAACTGCCCGAAGGCCGGCTCGAGGCCGTGCGCGGCATCTCCTTTCGGGTAGCGCCCGGCGGCACGGTCGCCTTGGTCGGCGAGTCCGGCTCCGGCAAATCCGTGGTCAGCCAGGCCATTACCGGCATTCTGCCCAAGGCAGCCACCATCGAGAGCGGAGACATTCTCTTCGCCGATCCGGCGCAGGACGGGCAGGTCACGAACATCGCCCGCCTGGACCCCAACAGCAAAGACATGCGTGCAATCCGCGGCGGCCGCATATCGATCATATTCCAGGAGCCCATGACGTCGCTATCGCCGGTCCATACCGTGGGCGACCAGATCGGCGAGGCGTTGCACCTGCATCGGCGAATCGGCAAGCCAGAGGGCCGCGAGATCACCGCGGAAATGCTTCGCCTGGTCGGCTTTCCGGACCCGGCGAGAGCGCTCGGGACGTATCCCTTTGAGCTGTCCGGCGGGCTGCGCCAGCGGGCCATGATCGCGATGGCACTGGTCTGCCGGCCGGCCCTGTTGATCGCCGACGAGCCGACCACGGCGCTCGACGTCACGATACAGGCCTTGATTCTCAAGCTTCTGAAGGACCTGCAGGCCGAGTTGGGCATGGCGGTCCTGATCATCACCCACGACCTCGGGGTGGTCGCGAACACGGCCGAGGAGGTGGTCGTTATGTACCACGGCGAGGTGATGGAGCGGGGCAGCCTGGAGGACATCTTCCGGCGCGCCCGGCACCCCTATCTAACGGCACTGCTGCATGCCGTGCCGCGCTTCGACATGGCGCCCGGCGAGCGCCTCAAACCGATCCGCGAAATCAAGCACGAGCCGGGGGGCCGCCTGCTCGCGGCCAAGGATCCCTGGCCCGAGGGCGCCGATGCCGCGGGCCCGTTGCTGGACGTGCGGGATCTCTCCAAGAGTTTTGCGATTCGCAAGAGCGGTCTTTTTGCCTCGCGGGCCGGCGGGCAGGTGCCGGCGGTCGACGACGTGGGCTTTTCGATCAAACGGGGCGAGTGCCTGGGCCTGGTCGGCGAGAGCGGCTGCGGCAAGACCACTTTGTCCAAGATGATCATGCGCGCCCTGACACCGGACGCCGGCAGCATCGCATTTAACGACCACGGCACGCGCCGCGATCTTTTGACGCTCGAGGGCGGAGACCTCAAGCGGATCCGCAGGCGCATCCAGTTCATCTTCCAAGACCCCTTCGGCTCGCTCAATCCTCGGATGACGGTCTTGGACATCCTCAGCGAGCCGCTGGTCATTCACGACATCGGAGATGCGCAGAGCCGGGCGGAAACGGTCAAGGAACTGATGCGCGTGGTCGGCCTCGATATTCGCCACCTGAAACGCTATCCGCACAGTTTCTCGGGTGGTCAGCGCCAGCGTATCGGAATCGCCCGCGCGCTCGCCCTCAGGCCGGATCTCCTGATCTGCGACGAGCCGGTTTCGGCGCTGGACGTTTCGATCCAGGCCCAGATCCTGAACCTTCTCAAGGATCTCAAGGACGAGCTCGGCCTGACCTATCTCTTCGTCAGCCACAACCTGGCGGTGGTCGACTACATCGCCGACCGCATTGCCGTGATGTGCCGGGGGCAGCTTGTCGAGGTGGCGCCGCGAGAGGCGCTCTTCCGCGAGCCGGCGCACCCCTATACCAAGGCACTGGTCTCGGCCGTGCCCGAACCCAGCCTCGACCACCGCCTCGATCTGACCGCCTTGATGGAAGGACGCGCCTCGGACCCCGCGGCCTGGCCCGAGCCTTTCACGGTCAATGGAGCGGCCCGGCTGCAGTTGGTCGACCTGGGCGAGGGACATTTCGTGCGCGCCGACCCGGCCGCCGGAGACCCGAGGGCGGCGTCATGACGCCCCGCCGCACCGGCAGCAAGTCTTAGGACGGCCCGAGATGCTCGCCTATACCGCCCGCCGAATCCTGATCATGGTGCCGACCCTCTTGGCGATCAGCCTGATCATTTTCGTCATTATCCAGATGCCGCCCGGCGACTACCTGGAGACCTACATTACCGAACTGCAAAGCCAGGGCGAAGCGGTCGACCCGGAGAAGATCGAGGCGTTGCGGCGGCAGTATGGCCTCGACCGTCCGCTCTACGAGCAGTACTTCCTCTGGGTCCTGGGCCTGCTGCAGGGCGAAATGGGGTATTCCTTCGAGCACCAGCTGCCGGTCAACGACGTCGTCGGCGACCGCCTGTGGCTGAGCTTCCTGGTCGCGGTCAGCACGATCCTGTTCACCTACGCAGTATCTTTCCCGATCGGGATCTACTCGGCCATCCGGCAATACAGCTTCGGCGATTACGCCTTCAGCCTGCTCGGGTTCCTCGGCCTGGCCACGCCGAACTTCCTACTGGCCCTGGTCCTGCTCTACCTCGCGAACGTCTACTTCGGCACGTCGATCGGCGGTCTGATGGACGAAGCGTTCATCGACCAGCCCTGGAGCTGGGCAAAGTTCCTCTCCGTGCTCGAGCACCTATGGGTTCCGGTCGTCGTGATCGGCACCTCCGGCACCGCGGGCATGATCCGCCGCCTGCGCGCCAACCTTCTGGACGAGCTGCAGCGCCAGTACGTCATGACCGGGCGGGCCAAGGGCCTGCCGCCCGGGCGACTGCTGCTCAAGTATCCCCTGCGCATGGCCCTGAACCCCTTTATCGCCGATATCGGCAGCTTGCTGCCGCAGGTGGTCTCGGGTGCGGCCATCGTGTCGATCGTTCTCAACCTGCCGACCACGGGACCGATGCTGATCGAGGCGCTGAGAAGCCAGGACATGTACCTGGCCGGCTCGTTCCTAATGTTCCTGGCCCTGCTTACCGTGATCGGCGTGTTCCTTTCCGACCTGCTGCTCGCCGTGCTCGACCCGCGCATTCGGCTCGAGGGAGGGGCGACCAAATGAACGATCGCGCCAAGGCCGGTTCGCCGGTAGAGCATTACGTCAATCCGGCGCCCTTCGACCCGCACCGGATCGAGCGGATGACGCCCGAGATGGAGCGCTACTACATGGCGCCGCAGTGGCGCCTGGTGTGGTGGAAGTTCCGCCGCCACAGGCTCGCGGTGGCCTCGGGTCTGGTTCTGCTCGTCATGTACGTTTCGATCCTCGTGAGCGAGGTTCTGGCGCCCTACAACCTGCACAGCCGCCACATGGGCTTCATCTACGCCCCGCCGCAAAGCCTGCACCTGTTCCACGACGGCCGCTTCGTCGGACCCTTCGTCTACGGATTCGAGTCCCGGCTCAACATGGAGACCCTCAAACGCGAGTACACGCCCGATCCGAAACGGATCCAGCGCGTCAGGTTCTTCTGCCAGGGCGACGAGTATCGCTTCTGGGGTTTCTTTACCGGGCGGTTCCATCTGATCTGTGCGGCCGAAGGCGGCACACTCTTCCTGCTCGGCACGGATCGCCTCGGGCGCGACATGTTGAGCCGCATCCTCTATGGCGCGCGCATCTCGCTTACGGTCGGGCTGTTCGGAATCTCGATCAGCTTCCTCCTTGGCATCACGATCGGCGGCCTGGCGGGCTACTACGGCGGCTGGGTCGACAACCTTATCCAGCGCTTCATCGAGGTCGTCCGCTCGTTTCCGGAGATCCCCTTGTGGTTGGCGCTCTCGGCGATCCTGCCGGTGACCTGGAGCCCGCTCCTGGTCTACTTCGGCATCACCATCATTCTCGGCCTGCTCGATTGGCCGGGCCTGGCCCGCGCGGTCCGCTCGAAGCTGCTGGCGCTGCGCGAAGAGGACTTCACGACGGCGGCGCAGCTGATGGGCGCCTCGCCCGGCCGGATCATCGCCCGCCACCTGCTGCCGAGCTTCGCCAGCCATCTGATCGCCTCGGCGACCCTCTCCATACCGTCTATGATCCTGGGCGAAACCGCGCTTTCGTTCCTCGGCCTGGGCTTGCGACCGCCGATCACCTCCTGGGGTGTGTTGCTCAACGAAGCGCAGAACATCAACGTCGTCGCGATCTACCCCTGGCTCATGCTGCCGGTTCTGCCGGTGATCCTCGTCGTGCTCGCCTTCAACTTCCTGGGCGACGGTCTGCGCGACGCGGCCGATCCTTACAAATAGGAACCGGCTTCACGACGCCAGGACGACGAGGTCGACCGGCTCTGCGAGGCCCGCCACGGTCGTTCCCGGCAAGTTGCGCAGGACCGACGACGGCTCGAAGCCCTGCGCCAGAGCCCGTTCATAGGTGCCAAGGTCCGTGACGGCGGCGACGCTCAGAACCTTGTTGTGCTCCTCAAATTTCGCCGAACGGTTCACCGCGTCCCCGATCACGGTGTACTCCAGACGGGTCTCGTCCCCGACCGCGCCGAAGAGGACGGGACCGGTGGCGACCGAGCCGTTGACCCGCGGACAGGCCTGGCCTTCCGCCTCGCAGGCCTCCCGCCACCGTTGGGCCGCGGCGACCGCCTCGTCGAGCGCGCGCAGTGCATCGGCGGCATAAGTGTCGGACGGCGCCGCGGCCCCGAAGGTCGCCATGATGCCGTCGCCCAGGAACTTGTCGATGCTGCCGCCGTGCTTGTGGACGATCGGCACCATGCGCGCCTGGTACTCGGAAAGCAGCCCCATCGCCCTATCCGGGGTCGTTCCGGCCACGAAGCGGGTGAAGCCGCGCATGTCGAGGTAGAGCACCGCGGCGTCGCGCACCTCGCCCGTACCGGCGTGGATCTCCTGCTCCGAAGCCTTGATTCTGGCGGCGATCTCGGGCGCGAAGAACCGCGAGAGGTCCTGGGCCGCCGTCTGCTCGGCGACCGCCCGGACCAAGAGGTTCTTCGCGCGCACCAGCGCCAGTGCAATGGCGCCGGTGACCATCAGGATCGAGAAGATCTTTTCGACCTCGGCGCCGATCAGGACGGCGTTTGACGTCATGTAGGTGACGTAGTCGCGGGTGATCATCATGTTGTCCGGATCGCCGAAGACCACGTAGAGCACCATGAGGATCCAGCCGGCCACCGCGACCAACCCTGCCAAGACGACGAAGCGTGCCTCGAAACGCAGCGCCCGCAGGGCGATGAAGATGAACACCCAAAGAACCGTCGGCGCCTTCAAATAGAACGAAGCCGGTTGCATGTACTGAAGGTGAAAGCTCCAGATCAGGCCCATGAGGAGCATCATGTCGAAGACGACCGAGAGCCTCAGCGACCAGTCCGGCAGACGGCCGAGATGGGCCCAGACGAGCCGGATCACGGTGAGCACCAGATAGGTCGCGAGCGCCCAGGGCACGGGCGCGAACTCCGCATCCTCGCTGAATGTCTTTGGGGCGGCGAAGTAAAGGCTTCCGATCAGCACCAGAACGCCGAGCTGAAACCAGCCGATCAGTATCTCGCTGCGGTCCTGCTGATCGCGTATGGCCGAGCGGACACGCTCCGGCAAAGCGCCGCCGTCCGCGCCGTAAAAGATCCACTTCAACATGGTGTTACCGTCGATATCGGTCGGAGGTCAGGCGCCCATCATAGGGCATCGTTCGGGCGGCCGTCTTCAGAATGGTGTGAGCGGCTGTTACCGGCCTCCCTTGACCAGCCAGAGGCTGCTCTCGAATGCCCCTTCGGGGAGCGGGAGGTCCCCAACGACGGAACGCTCCAGGTCATGGGCCATCCGTGTCGCGACGTAGCGGCTGGCGAACCGCACCTCCCAGCCGCCGCCAAGGAGCAGCGCCAGCACCCCGAGTTGCTCGTTGTAGCCGCGCCAATCCCAGTCGGCCGGATAGTCGTCTGGTAGGAATATGTCGTGGACATGAACCCATATGCCGTCGGCAAGGGCCGGAAGGACCCGGCCCAGAACAAAATCCACGTCGCTGCCGGGCATCAGGATGTGGCTCGAGTCGATCATCAGGATGTCCCCGGATCCGAGATCCCGGAACGGGGCCGGGTCGGCGGACTGCAGGGTCTGGCGTCTCAGCTCCATGGGGAGGGTGTCCAATTGGGCACGGGGCGCCGGATCGATCGCCGTGATCCGCGTCTCGAGCCCGCCGTCGGCCACCGCCCGGGCCAGGAACCGCGTTGAGTGGCCAGAGCCCACCTCGACGATTCGCTCGGGTTTCAGGGTTCGCACGAAGGCGTAGGCGACCGCAGCATCGAGCCGTGGGAACCAGGCTTGCGACCAGCGCGGTGCCGGTGGCGGCTCGTCGCCGATGCGCCGAAGGTCGGGGGCGAAAGGTTCCAGGCTCGAGAGAGCCTGAGCAAACCGGCCACGGCAGGAGTCGAACAGCGTCTCGGCGGCCGCGTAGGGCTGGCGCGACCCGGGGCCGGGCAAGGTCGCCGCATAGCGGTAGGGCAGGAAAAAGCCGCGTGGCGCGAAGCCCAGCACCGTGCGCAGGCCGAACCCGGCGCGACGGCGCCACGCCCGGCCCGGAAACCGCGCCGTCACGGCCGAAGAACCATGCCCTCGCGCGCGACCACGGTTCCGGGGCGTTCGCGCTCGGCCTGCTCGGCGACGCGGTCCATGAAATCGTCGTCGTGGCCCGGATCGTGATGGAAGACCACCAGCTGCTTCACACCCGCGAGGTCGCAGAGCCGCACACCTTCCTGCCAGGTGGAGTGGCCCCAGGACACGTACCGGGGGAATTCGTCCTCGGTATAGGTCGAGTCGTAGATCATCATGTCCGCCCGGTCGATCAGGCTCAATATGCTCTCGTCGGGCCGATCCTTCTTATGTTCCGTGTCGGTGATGTAGCAGATCGCCCGGCCCCCGAATTCCAGCCGGTAGCCTGTGGCCTTGTTCGGGTGGTTCAGGGGCGCCGTCCGGATCTTGATGTCCGGATGCGGCTCGATGGCCTCCCCTGCAGTGAAGTCGTGAAACGAGACATTGGCGGCGAATATCTGTAGCGGCACGGGGAACAACGGGGCGGCCATGAATTTTCCCAGGGCCTCGTGCAGAGTCAGCTCCGGCAGGAGGTGGCCGGCCCAGATCTTGAGCCGGTTTTGGGGGTTGAACAGGGGAGCGAAGAAGGGCAGGCCGTTGATATGGTCGAAGTGGGTGTGGGTCAGGAAGAGGTTGCCCTTGATGACCTGACCGTCCTTGACCAGGGAGTCGCCCAGGCCGCGGAGCCCGGTCCCGGCATCGAGGATCAGCACCTCCTCGCCACAGCGCACCTCCACGCAGGAGGTGTTGCCGCCGTAACGCTGATACTGGTCCCCGGGACAGGCTATCGAGCCGCGCACCCCCCAGAACTTGACGGAAAAGTCGCTTTGATCTCCCAATCGCTTTACTGTCCACGTCGCCTCGAAAGCCCGGCTATAGATGTACGCCACCTCCGGCTATCGCCCAAATGAAAAGTGCGACGCCCCGGCTGGAACGGCGCATCGCCGGGCGCTTGCCGGCCGGGGGCCGCTCGGCGAGACTGCGGAGCGCGACGGCAGGGAATCGCAAGGGGCATGACGGTCGGCCACACCAACTGGACCAGGGTCGTATTCGGTCTCTGCCTGGCTTTCCTGGCGGCCTACCAGCTTTTCAAGCTGCCGCCGGTCTTGCCGGTGTTGCTGGAAACCTTCCGTTATGACCGGGTCATGGCCGGGGGGTTCATGTCGGTTTACGCAATTGCGGGACTGGGTCTTTCCGTCTTGCTTGCTCGGACTCTCGAGCGCCAGGGCGCTGGCCGGCCGGTCCTTGCCGCGTTGGCGCTCATGGTCGCGGGAAACCTTCTGGTCCTGATCTGGCCCGGCCATGGATTTCTGGTGTTGGGCGCCCGGGCGCTCGAGGGCGTCGCGTTTGCCGTGCTGGCCATTGCCGGTCCGACACTGGCGAACACGGGGGCGAGCCAGCGCCACCTGCCTCTGGTCATAGGCTTGACCGCCACTTGGATCCCCGTGGGGCAACTGAGCGCCAGCCTGATCGCCAGCCTGATCGTACCGACCGGCGCGACCTTTGAGGCATGGCGGACGCTCTGGATCGTGGCCGTGGTACTCTCGATCCTGATGGGTTTCTGGACGGTTCGGCTGCACAGGAGCGGCAGGGTCCAATTCGGGTCCGGATTGCCGAGCGGCGCGACTCCGGCCGCGATCCGCCCATTGTCCCGCCGCGCCCGGACCGACCTCCTCCTCGCCGCCATGATATTCATGCTCTGGTCGAGCCAGTATTTCGCCTACATGACCTGGCTGCCCCAGTATCTGGTCGAGGTTCACGGACTGCCGGTCACCTGGGCGCTTGCCGGTTATATGCTCCCGGTCGCGGTCCTGATGCTTTTCAACGTGATCACCGGAGGTCTGCTGCGCGCCGGGGTTCCTCTCGGGCCTTTGATGGCGGCGGCCCTGGCCTTGCAGGCCGCCGTGTGGGGACTGCACCCGGCCCTCGGCGGCGGCTGGGTCGGGGTCGCGCTGCTGGTCGCCTATGGGGTCGGCGCCGGCATCACGCCGACGTGCCTTTTCGCGCTGCCCAGCACCATAGCGGGAGCGGCCCGCGCGGCCACGGCCTTCGGTGTTCTGATGACTGGCCGCAACATCGGCGTGCTGGTCGGCCCGGTGCTGCTGGCCCAGGCTTTCAAGCTGGCCGGTTCCTGGGAGGTTTCGGCACCGATTTTCGGGAGTCTGACGGGCCTCGCCGTCGCAATCGGTCTGCTGCTGGCGCTGCGCCTGCCGCGGTCCTGACCCGCCGGGTTCTAGGGCACGAGGCGGTAGCCGCCGGGTTCCGTCACCAGGATCTTGGCATTGGAGGGGTCGGTTTCGATCTTCTGACGCAACCGGTAGACGTGGGTTTCCAGGGTGTGGGTGGTCACCCCGGCGTTGTAGCCCCAGACCTCGCCCAGCAGGGTTTCGCGGCCGACCACGAGATGGCCGCTGCGGTACAGGTACTTGAGGATCGCAGTTTCCTTCTCGGTCAGGCGCACCTTCTTCTTGGTCTCGCCATGGATCAGCATCTTGGCGCTGGGTCGGAAGGTGTAGGGACCGATGGTGAAGATCGCGTCCTCGCTCTGCTCGTGCTGGCGCAGCTGGGCGCGCAGCCGGGCGAGCAGCACGCCCAGGCGAAACGGCTTGGTGATGTAGTCGTTGGCCCCGGCATCGAGGCCCAGAATGGTATCCGCATCCGATTCGGCCGCCGTCAACATGATGACCGGGGACTTGACGCCACCGCGGCGCATCAGCCGGCAGACCTCGCGGCCATCCATGTCCGGCAAGCCGACATCGAGCAGAATAGCGTCGAAGTACTCCCCCTTGGCGAGATCCAGGGCGCGCCCGCCATTGTCCGCCTCGACCGTCATGAACTCCTCGTGAAGCCGCAGCTGTTCGCTCAGGGATTCGCGTAGCGCGTCGTCGTCATCCACCAGCAGGATCTTCTTGCCGATGATGCCGGCCAGGGAGCGGCCGCCGCTCATGCCCGTACCCGGCTCGCGGCCCGGGGCGTCCGCCCGCGCGTCGCCCCCGGGCATCGCTCAGTTTCGGCACATCCTGTCAAATTCAAGCCCGGGGCCCTCTTGGAGGCTGGTTTGCCTCACTCGTTAATATTCCGATCGATCTTCAGATAACATCGGCGGGTGGCCGGTTCAAGCGGGGGGTGCTTTCACGCGCCGGTGAGCATCAGGTTCGACGTGGCCGCAAACAGGCTGTGATCGTGCTCCCCCAGGGCGTCGACCGCCGTGAAATGGTTTCGTCCGGGCAGCTCGACGACCGTCGCTGTCAGGCCCGCAGTCTGCCAAGCCGCGAGGTATTCCCCTTGTTGGCGGTGAAATTCGTCGGTTTCCTCGGACCCGACAGCCAGGATCAAAGGCACCGCGCGAGGCGGCAGGTGGTGCAGCGGCGTCATGCGGGCCGCCGTCTCCGCGTCGAGGTCGAGAACCGCCTGATGGTAGCTGAGCCGGATCGGCTCCATGTCGTAGACCCCCGAAACCGAGCAACCGCCCTTCACCAAGTCCCCAGGCAGACCTGGCCCGACCGCCGGGTCGGCCTGCCAATCCGTCGCCAACGCCATGGCGCTCAGGTGCCCGCCGGCCGAATGGCCGGCCAGGTAAATGCGCCCGGGATCGACGCCGTAGTCCGCCGCATTCCGGTAAAGCCATGCCAGGGCGCAGCGAACCTGGCGCAGAATCTCAGCGACTCCCACCTGGGGCGCCAAGTCGTAGTTGAGCGACGCGAATGCGATGCCCTTCTCAAGATAGGGCGGCGCAAGATAGCTGAAGTCGGACTTGTCGAGGGACTGCCAGTAACCGCCATGGATAAACGCCAGCAGGGGGCTTCCTGCGGCCCCCTCGGGCAGAAAGAGGTCGAGCTTCTGGCCCGCGCTCGGCCCGTAGGCGAGGTCGACATGGTCGCCGAGCTGTCGGCGCACCTCGGCGCTGTCCTCGGCCCAGCGTGCGAAATACTCCTCGTGTTCTGGCCAGCGGGCGCGCAAGTTGAGCTGTCCGTCCAACTCCGCTTGGTCGTAGCCGCGGTATAGCTTCTGCGTCATCGCCGGGATCTCCTCGTATTTGCCCACCGGCCCGATCGCCGGGGCGCCCTCTGTTCGTTGCGCCAGACATCAAAATCCTATGGCGGCAGCCGATTTGCAACCATTCACGAGGGTCGGCACGATTGGGCTTGTCGCGCCGGGCCGCAGGCCTGCGGGCGCTATCGATCAATCGCTTGACGCAGATCGCCAAAGCTGACACGAAACCGCGGAACCCTTATAATATTCAGCACGATGTCCGGATCACTGGCCAACCAGACGAATGTCGACGCCTCGGTCTTGCAGGCGGTTGACCGCGCGACGGCCGAGCTGCGGCGCGGCGGTATCGTCCTGGTCCGCGGGTCGGGCCGTTCGGCGGCCCTGGTCCAGGCGGCCGAGGGGGCGACGGCCGCCAATCTGAGCGCAATCCGGGATCTGTCGCGGGGGGTTCCGCTGCTGCTGCTGACCGTGCAGCGGGCGGCCGTGCTCGGCCTCGTCAAGGCGGCACCGTCGGCCGGCGGCGTCATCGCGCTCGATCTCACCGGCGTTCGGGCCGAGGCCGTGGCCGAGCTGGCGGACCCGACCTGCCGCCGGAGCGCGTCCCTGGCTGCCGGCTCCCGACTAACCGACGCGCCCGCCGGCCTGGACACGGCGGCGGTCGATCTGGCGAAGCTGGCCCGGTTGCTTCCGGCCGCGCTGTTCGTGCCGATGCCCGACCTGGCGGACCCGGAGGGCTGGGCCGCGGAGCAGGACCTGCTCTCGGTCAGCGCATCGGAGATCGCCGAGTACCGGTTTTCGGCCGCGCGCTCGCTACAGCCGGTCGCGGAGGCCATGGTTCCGCTGGCGGGCGCCGAGGCCACCCGGATCGTCGCCTTCCGGCCGATCGATGGCGGATTCGAGCACCTCGCCGTGATCATCGGGATACCCGCGCCCGACCAGGCCGTGCTGACCCGGGTGCACTCGGAGTGCTTTACCGGAGATCTTCTGGGCAGCCTGCGCTGCGACTGCGGCGAGCAGCTGCGCGGCGCCATTTCGTCGATTGCAGAATCCGGGGCCGGGGTGCTGCTGTATCTGGCCCAGGAGGGGCGGGGCATCGGCCTGGTCAACAAGCTGCGCGCCTATCGGCTGCAAGACCAGGGCGCCGACACCCTCGAAGCCAACCAGCAGCTTGGCTTCGACGCGGACGAGCGCATCTATTTGCCGGCCGCGGAGATCCTGCGGCAGCTCGGGTTCCGCCGGGTCCGCCTGATGACGAACAATCCCGAGAAGGTGGCCGCCCTGACGCGCTGCGGCATCGCGGTCGAGGAGCGGGTGCCCCTGTCGTTCCCCTCCAACGGTCACAACGAATTCTATCTGGCGACGAAGGTCCGGCGGTTCGGGCATTTCACCTGACCGACCGTTGGAAGCGGCCGGATAGGCCCGCCCGCACATGGGACGTATTAAATAGGGTCAGACCCTATATCGGCGGGGCGGCGATGGACCTGATGCTCGTGCGCGCGGGGGAGGGCTGGCGGGCCCGCTTCGGCGCTCACCGGTGGCGCTGCGCCGTCGGCCGCGGCGGCGTGCGCCGGGACAAGCGCGAGGGCGACGGCGCCACGCCGGCCGGCCGTTGGCCACTCAGGCGGGTGCTGTACCGCGCCGACCGTCTTGACCCGCCGATCGCGGGAGTCGGCCTGCCGGTGGCCAAGATCGGGCCGGACGACGGCTGGTGCGACGACCCCGCGGACGCCCGGTACAACCGGTCTGTCCTGCTGCCCTATCCGGGCCGGCACGAGCGCCTGTGGCGCGACGACGGGATCTACGACGTCGTCGTGGCGCTGGGGCACAACGACGACCCGCCGCGGCCCGGTGCCGGGAGCGCCGTGTTCCTGCATGTCGCCCGGCCCGATTACGCGCCGACAGAGGGCTGCGTGGCCCTAGCACTGGACAATCTTCTGACCGTG
>Ga0224504_10000244_pt1 | contig 24406 bp, 24 predicted proteins | sample SF_Oct11_sed_USG_3_FD_170160 | JGI IMG/M metagenome (GOLD analysis project Ga0224504, IMG submission 170160) | Sediment microbial communities from San Francisco Bay, California, United States - SF_Oct11_sed_USGS_24 | ecosystem: Environmental > Aquatic > Marine > Sediment | place: USA...
GGGGCGAATTTTACTGGAAGTGGTGACATATAAGAAAGAGGCAGGTCGGCAAAGCGCGTTGTAAGTGACTGCCTTGCTTGCCTATCTGAAAGGGATTCTCCATTTCCCCCTTGATTTTACTTATCATGAATGTACCCCCGATTTTACAGATGACATCTAAAGCATTCAAATGAATATTATACTGACCGCCGTTTATGCAAAGATTCGTAGGCAGCTACGGACAATACTATTCCGCCTCCAACAAGAACTGTCAGTCCTGGTATTTCATTGAGGAAATACCACGCAAAAACAACAGCGAGCATGGGTTGCAGACAACTGATCAAAGCGACAGATTTTGCCGGCAACTTTTTTAAACTGATCACGTAGAGTGTGTGTCCTCCTGCGGTAATGAAAATTCCGAGAAGGCCCAGGTTAATCAGACCCTGGAAAGTTAAAGTGCTTACCTGCGGGTAATCAACAAATAGTGCCAACATCAAGGCAACGGCAACCACTTGGTGAAACATCAAACTATCACTTGACACTTCCTCGAAGCGATATTTCTGAAAAAGAATGCGCAGGGAAAACAACAAGGCGGAAAGTATACCCCAGAGAACGCCCTGTACAACCGGTCCTTGAAAGGCCGTGAGATCGTGTCCAACCATTATCAGAAGGCCAGTAAGCATAATCACACCGGCAACAATGTCACCATTTTTTAAGCGGTGTTTAGTAAATAGTGGCTCTAGCAAGATAGTGATCATTGGAAAGCTGAATACCGAGAGTATGCCGACAGCTACGGTAGATATTTGCATGGAATGAAAGAAGGTTACCCAATGTGCACCGAGGAGTAGCCCCAAAAGATAAACACCAATATAAGTTTTAAGCGCAGCTAATCTAAAACTGCGTTTCTGTATACAGAGAATAAAAGCAAGCCCGAAAGCGGCGATCAACGAGCGCAATTGAACGATAGAGACCGCGTCAAGAGGAATTAGTTTTACGAATATTCCGGTGAGAGAAAGAATAAATATTGCGAGGTAAAGAATGGGCAAGTTGAATCGGGAATGTGGCATTTGGTATGGCTTCCATTTCATAGCCCCGGTTTTTCTTTGACCGGGTCAACTCTTAATTATGCAACCTTTTTTAACGCCGAATGAGACAACAAATTCTTGCTGCATTTCTACTCGTATTGAACTATTCGCTTTATATATTGAGTGTAATCTTTAACTGCTGGCTGGTATGCGGCATCTATTAGAGGAGAGGAAATGATGAAGTCAGCCGTAGAACGGTTGCATGCCATTGGAACGTTATATAGCACAGCAATTCTCAATAGAGCCTTAACGTCAACATCATGTGCCTGTGGTTGCATGGGGTCCCAGAGGAAAATTACGAGATCAACTTTTCCCTCGGCAATCATAGCACCTAACTGCTGGTCTCCACCAAGCGGACCGGACTTTAGCTTCCTCAGATTAAAGTTGTTCGCATCCTTGGCATTCAGTTTCTTTTTAATAGTCTCTTCTACTAATCGACCTGTTGTTCCGGTTGATATAAGATTGTGTTGTAATAATTTTTGAAAATTTTCTTCTACCCAACCAACCAGATCTTTTTTTCGATTATCATGCGCCACTAAAGCAACATTCTTGATTTTTTCCATATGCCCTCTCCTTAAAATCCAAGGGGAAGAGTCAAATCATTGGAACTCTCCCATTGCTGTCTCATAGTTTCAGATGAGGGCTAACTGGCTGCCACATAAAGATATTTTTCGCCTTCGTGGAGAAAACAACTCTTGCAAATCGCGCCGTTCGAATAAATTGAGCTGTAAAATTCGCAACATGCGTTGTAACGAAGCGCCAATCTTCGATTGGAACTTCAGAAACGAGAGCACCAGGTATGCGCAGAGAGCGATCCAGAGCTGGGTCTTGACGGCATTCATCGAGGTGCCGAGAAAGCTCTTAACACGCAGGTTCTGCTTGATCCACTTGAAGAAGAGCTCAATCTGCCAACGCTCCTTGTAAAGATCAGCCACCGTCTGGGCCGGGATGTCAAGGGCATTCGTCACAAACTGGTACGTGATATCGGTCTCCTTGTCCAGGCAAGTGACCAGCCGAAAGGTTTCGGACAGTTTGCCCAAGCGAATCTCCCGATCCTCGACAACTCCAGGACTTTTACGGCCACGCCGTTTACGACCCGGCGTCACAATGGCATTGCTTTTCAAACGGCTGACGAAGAACACGCCATCTTCTGTGAGCTCCTGATACCATCTGTAGTCGGTATAGCCACGGTCGAAGACGACATATGAGCCTTTCGTCAGTTCAAGCTCCCTGGCCCGGTTGATCTCATGCTCGTTGCCCCGGGTGAGATCGACAAAGGCCGGCAGGTAGCCGTCGGCATCGAGGCCGATATGCAATTTGGCCGCTCCCTTGGTCTTCTGGTACTTCGCCCAAGGGAATAGAGAAAGAGTTAGCTCAACCAGGGATGCGTCCAGCAGGTAGACCTTGCTGTCGAGCTTGAATTTCTTGTTGCGTGGCGCCATACCCTGGCAGCGTCCGAGGAGGCGCTTGAACAGTTCTTCGTAGAGAGTATGCGGTTGTTTTTCATTGCAACGCGCAAGTGTCGCTCGGCTGAAGGCTTTAACGCCGAGGTGGTAGAGCTTGCCACCTTGCACGCCAAGGTTATCGACCACGTCACGCAGGCTGTTCCGCGCTGAAAGCTGTGCAGTCAGCATGGCGACAAACTGAGACCAGCGGGAAAACGAGCGAAATTTCTGTCCCTCGTGATGCTTGTTGGCAAGGGACTGAAATTCATGTCTCGGGAAAATTCGTACTATTTGAGAAAGAACAGTGTTACAATGTGACATGGCTTGGAACTCCTTGTAGTTACTTGTGTTTTGGCGAACTGAGTATACCACAAGCGAGCTTCCAAGCCTTCTATTTATTGATTAAACTGTGAGACAGCAGTGGAACTCTCCACATTTTAAAGCCGATCGAATTTAAAGCCGATCGAACATTTATTATCCGACTGTATATTCAGTTATCATTGTTAAACGCTGTTACCAGTCAGGAAACCAGTTGATGAACCTTCAGAAGGTTGGTCGTTCCAGGTTCCGAAACGGGGCTGCCCATGGTGATGACAACCACGTCCCCTGGTTGCAGAACACCAGCGTCAAGTACACTTTTTTCCACTTGTTCGACCTGCTCTTCGGTATCGCCCTGCAGATCGACACGCAATGATTGAACGCCGGAGTAAAGTGCTAGACGCCTACGGACAGCTCTTGAGGGGGTAACGGCATAGATCGGCATTGCCGGGCGGTATTTTGCCACCAACGCTGCGGTGTTACCGGTCTGGGTGAAGGCAAGGATTGCTTTGGCCCCGACACTTTGTGCAATCCGGCAGGCAGACTGGCCGATTGTTTCAGACAGATCAAGACCCTGCTGATTATCCAATGCTTGAAATTGTTTTGGCTTGCTCAGTGCAGCCTGTTCAACATCTCTGGCAACGCAGTCCATCAATTTAACTGCTTCAAGTGGATATTTCCCTGAGGCTGTTTCGGCAGAGAGCATGATTGCATCGGTTCCGTCGAGAATGGCATTGGCCACATCTGATGTTTCTGCGCGTGTTGGTCGAGGATTATTGATCATGCTTTCGAGCATCTGTGTGGCGGTGATAACCGGTTTACCAACATTGTTGCATTTTCTGATGATCTCTTTCTGAATCAGCGGAACTTTCTCCGGTCTGATCTCGACGCCAAGATCGCCACGCGCGACCATCACGCCATCGGTAGCGGCGAGAATGCTGTCAAAGTTTTCTACAGCTTCCGGTTTCTCGATTTTGGAGATAACCTTGATCAGGGAATTGTTTTCTTTCAACTGGGCTTTCAGTTCAAGAACATCAGTTGCCCGGCGGACGAAGGAGAGCGCTAGGTAGTCGATTTCCTGCTCGATGCAAAACTGTAGATCCTCTTTATCCTTTTCCGTCAGCGAAGGAGCCGAAACAGCGACACCAGGCAGATTGATCCCTTTACGATCCTTGAGAGTGCCACCGAATCGAACTTTACAGCGCACATCCTCACCCTGTACCTCCAGCACTTCCAGTTCCATCAGGCCATCATCGAGTAGGATCTGATCACCGGATTGAACATCCTGTGGCAGATTTTTGTAAACAGTCGGAATCAGGTTGTCTTCGCCCAGGATTTCTTGGGAGGTGATGATGACCTCTGCGCCCGGTGTCAGTGTCATCGTTCCGTTTTTGAGCAGACCGACGCGGATTTTGGGCCCCTGCAGATCGCCCAAAATTGCAACAGCTTGTTGTAGCTGCTTGGAAACATTGCGAATCCTTTTGATCAACAGGGCTTTGTTTTCCAGATCGCCATGAGAGAAATTCAGGCGAAAAACCGAAACCCCAGATTCCATCAGATCTTTGAGGGTGGTCTCCTCGCTGGTTGCTGGACCGATTGTTGCGACTATCTTAGTATGTTTAAACATAAGGCCCTCGTTTCTTATATAAATCAGCCATATACCGATTTAGAAAAATTCCCGTAAACTTTCATTAACCCCCATCAGAGTTTCGTACCAGAACGCTTTAGCGGCTTCGACTTTGTCTTCCTCAAATTTCAGCAACCACTCCGCAAGACGGGGATCTTCATCCTTTTCGATCTCTTGTTTGCGTTGCAAGAAGCTTTGCAAGTAGTCGATGTTGGCTTCTGACTCCCAGAAAATCGGACTATTGCAGCTGTTGATACGACTGGCAAGAACTTCTATTGATTGCAGAAACTTGTCCTTACAGTCATAGAGCGAGCCCAAGATTTCCGGCAGCATTTCCTCGGCCCAGCCTCGATGAAAACGACAGGTGCCCACGTTGTCGATGAGTAGCTCTTTTTTCATACGTTCTGCACACATCCGGCCCAAGGTCCGCGGTGGGATGAAGTCGTAGCTGTAGATCATGTAATACTTTCCCATCATTGCCATCGGGGCGAGAACACCGGAGACCCAGTACTGATTAGGAACCATCCATCCGCGCCGGTTATGGGCGGTGTAGACAAAACGGTCATGCAGCGCCGTGCCCTTTCCCCGTGAATGGATACGGCTCCATTTGCGCACTCCTTCTCTAAGGTCGAGAATACCGCGGCGTTCAAGTATTGCGTCGATCAGTTCGCAGCCGAGTTCTGCATTGTGCATTGAGTCTTTTTCGACATCGAACCCTTCCATCTTCCACATTGGTAAACGAGTAACACCGAGTTCTTCGGGTGATAAAAGCTTCCCGTCGAGTAAGTCCATCAACCAGGCCAGAACACCACCGCCAGAGATGGCGTCAAAGCCCATGGCATCGCAGTGATGGTTAAGTTTTTCTGCCGCTCGCTGATCAAAGATCCCGCACAAAGGTCCCATGGTCTGATAGGGCTCGTAGTCCTTCTTGTACTTGCCGTTCATTTTTTTACAGACTGCGACACAGGGTTCCCCGCAGGTTGTTTGCTGCTTCTTTTCGATCGTTTCGTCGTTAAACTGCTTGAGGTAGTGGTCGACAACGAATTTCTGGTGAAGGGAAAGACGTTCTTCTTCGCTCCAGGAGTTCGTGCGATAATTGAAGGCCATAATCCGCCCTCCTACTGAGGCGTAATTGACGCCCAATGTCCCGCCGGTGTTGAATTTTTCATCAAAACGGTACTTGCTGGTCACCTCAAGGTCTTTCTTCATCAAGCGCAGATTATACTTGTTCTGAAACCACTCATCGGCCACCTTGCGATCGCGGAAGTCTTCGTCCACCAGAGTGCCTCCGTAGATAATCGCTACAATCCCATGATTCTGCACCATCGCACTGCCGAAGCCGCCACGGCCTGCCCAGGTATCGACATAGCTGATCTCCCCCTTGTTGATAGGGACCGACATAATGCCGCCCATGTCAGTCTCAAGCGCCGACGGTCCAGTCACAAGAATGCGAGGATCGTTCTCGTAGCGATCACCAAACATCTCGTAAACCCGGTCGGTAAGCGAGTAAACACCGGTCCTTCCCGACTTCCAGGTAATCTCAACATCAAGCGGAACGATCTCCACCTCAATTTCTTCACCGTGGTTACGGTTCAGACACAGGACCGATGGGACCGGGGCTTTTCCAACAAGACTGAGCATGTTAATCCCCAGATTGTTGAAGACCAGCCCAGCTCCGCCCATGGAGCTGATGTAATTTCCTTGCCAGCAAGGGGAAAAACCGGTCACCATCAACCGGTTCGAACCTGGCAAGATGGAACCAGCAAAGACACCGACCCCGAAATTTAGACTGCGATGTTTCTCGGCCAGATGAATGCCGAGGTCGACAGGTCCGAAATAGCGATCAAAACCGTACTTTTTTGTCTTGTAAAAACCGGTAGACGGATCGACTAGGAGCACTCGCTGGAACATGTTCATTGCTCATTTCCTATATTTATTTCGCTGACCGGTGGTTTAGCGGCTAGGCGCAGATGCGCTTGATCAGTTCGGCCTTGCCTTCTAGGTCCCCATGAGAAAATTGAGACGAAAGACAGAGACACCGACTTCCGTAAGTGAGGCAAGAATAGTTTCTTCACTTGATGCTGATCTAACAGTGGAAAAGATCTTGATGTGTCGGATCACATCTGGCTCCTTTGCGCTACTTTTGTCAGAACATCCTTGACCTGTTGGGTTATCACGCCCCACTGTTTATCCGCAATCTGCTGCTGAGTGGCCAGCCATGAGCCACCAATGTTGCTGACGATCGGCAAGCTGAGATAGTCGTTCATATTCTCCAGATTGACACCGCCGGTCGGGCAGAACTGTATACCTTGGCTGACATAGGGCCCGCCGAGGGCCTTGAGCATTCCGACCCCACCCGCCTGACTGGCTGGAAAGAACTTGAGCAGTTTGCAGCCTAAGGCGAGTCCCTGCTCTATCTCCGAGGGAGTCATTACTCCGGGAATAAACAGAGTGTCACGTTTTTGGAAGAAAGTGACCGTTTCGGGATTCAAGCCTGGGGCCAGACCGAAGCTGACACCGGCATCAATTGCTCGTTGTGAAAGTTCGGGGGTTACGACCGTGCCTGCACCTACCAGCATCTCGGGGAATGCTTTGCAGATGCGTTCAATCGCTTCTGCAGCGGCATTTGTGCGGAAGGTGATCTCGACCACATCCATGCCGCCTTCGAGTAGTGCTTCGGCCAGGGGTTCTGCATCATCGGCATTTTCGATAACGATGACCGGGATGACCGGTCGCTGCAATAATTGTTTCAACATAACTATGTCTCCAGTTTGGTTAGCGATCGACCCGTGCCCCGCCGCCGCCGACAATCTTTTCCACTTCAGCCAGTGAAGCCATGGTGGTATCGCCGGGTGTGGTCATTGCGAGTGCACCATGGGCAGCGCCGTACTCAATCGCCTGCTGCGGATCGCCGAGTTGCATCAGCCCATAAATAAACCCGGAGGCAAAGCTGTCCCCTCCACCGACCCGATCCATAATCTCCAGGTTCGGACGGTGAACCGAGGTATAGAATTGACCGTCAACCCAGCACATGGCGCCCCAGTCGTTGATAGTGGCTGTTTTAACGCCCCGCATAGTTGTGGCGGTGGCTTTGAAGTTAGGAAACTCAGCGACGGCCTTCTCAAGCATCTTTTTGAAGGAGGAAACATCCAGATCGGTAAGGTTCTCATCAGCGCCTTCGACCTCGAAGCCGAGGCAGGCGGTAAAGTCTTCCTCGTTGCCGATCATGACATCGACCGATTTGGCGATCTCGCGGTTGATCTCCCTGCACTTCTCTAGGCCACCAAAACCTTTCCAGAGTGAAGGTCGATAGTTTAGATCGTAAGAGACTATGGTGCCGTATTTTTTAGCGATCTGAGCCGCTTCGATAACAACATCACCGGTGGTTTCAGACAGGGCAGCGAAGATACCGCCGGTGTGGAACCAGCGTACGCCGAGTTCACCAAAGATATACTCCCAGTCGATATCGCCTTTCTTCAGTTGTGATGCTGCGGTGTTGCCACGGTCGGAGCAACCGACGGCACCACGAAGACCGAAACCGCGCTCGGTGAAGTTCATACCGTTTCGCACGGTGCGCCCGATGCCGTCGTAATCGACCCACTTGATTAGAGACGTATCAACGCCCCCCTGCAGGATGAGATCCTCCATCAGCAGGCCAACTTCGTTCCGGGCAAAAGCCGTGACCACTGCCGCACGCTGACCGAAACAACGACGCAGACCACGGGCAACGTTGTATTCACCGCCACCTTCCCAGGCGCGAAATTGACGCGTGGTGCGGATGCGCCCTTCACCTGGGTCGAGCCGCAACATGACTTCGCCAAGAGACAAGATGTCAAAGCGACAGTCAGCAGACGATTTAAAATTAATTTTTTTCACATCTCATCCCCTTGCTTGTAATTGTGATGCCGTTACAGTGAACCTTTAATTCTCTGCCATGATTTTCTTTAACTCTTCTACGGCATAATTGACGCCTGATTCGGGACTGGTCAGAACCGGCACATCCGTTTTGCCAAGTTCGGACAGAATTGCAACCATGCTCCCCTGCGCGCACACCACAACATCTACGGTGGGGATAATCCCTCTGATTGCAGATATGACCATCTCGTTATGTTTGTCTCGATGACCGGAGATCAATTGATCAAAGGCCCCGTCAACAAGAAGAGGTTCGATAGCGATCTCTTTACCCATCTCGCGTGCGGTATTTTCAACCAAACGACAGGTCGGCCCCAAGGTGGTTTTCAGGGTTGCCGCAACCGCAATACGCACTCCCGTTTCACAGGCAACCTGAGCCATTTTCTGATCGACCTTGACCACTGGCGTCGTTATCAGCTGTGCGGCGGTATCGGCCGCTTCACCTACCGAGGAACATTGATTAAAGATCAGGTCCGCACCGGATTCTTGAGCAGCACGATAGTAGACGCACATACGGCTCCGTACTTCTGTTGTGACGCCGCCGTTCGCCAGCACTTCCGGCAGAAGGCTGTCGTCGACGATATGCTGCACCTGGATATTGGGATCAGCATCCTTGAATCGCGCAGTCAGGTCATCGACAGAAACAAAACTGGTGTGAATTATGGTTACTTTTCCGCTGGATTCTTCCATATAACTCCCCTTCTCAAGTCAATAAACTGCAACATCACGAGCCCGCGATTCGAGCCAAGATATCGACTCCAGCTTGAGATACGATTGCATCCTGGTCAGGTTGAACACCACTGACACCTATGGCCCCGACAATCTCATTGTTATATACAAGCGGCAAACCGCCATTTACCGGCATTGCACCAGGAAGTGTCAGCACAGCTTGCCGCCCACCAACCAATGAATCTTCGAATGCTTTCGTGGGACGCTTGTATTTGATTGCGCTGATCGCTTTCGCAATTGCAACATCGATGCTGCCGAGCTGTGTTCCGTCCATACGTTGCAAATAGAGTAAATTCGCCCCATCATCAACAATGGTCACCACAACGTTCCAGTTGTTCTCTCTCGCTGCGGATTCTGCTGCTGCGGCAATTTGCTTGGCGATAGAGAGAGTCAGTGTTTGCCTAATCTCCAATTGTTCCAACATGAAACTCCTAACCTGAAGAGAACCGCCTATTGGTCTTTCGGTTTTTGATAGGTCTCAATGGAAACTCTCTGTTCCCAGCCTTCGTCGAAAAGAGCGAGTCGACCTCCGGTTCGCGGGTGTTTTTTGCACTCTTCACGGTTGAGAGTGACACCCAGTCCGGGCGCCGTCGGCAGAGGAAAACAACCATCTGCCGGGTCAATACGCGGCGCACCCTCAACAATGTCTAAAACCCAGGGATCGGCAAAATCATTGAAATGTTCGAGAACTTTAAAATTTGGGCAGGCAACTGCGACGTGCAACGTTGCTGCTGTTCCGATCGGACCGCAGACATTGTGCGGAGCAAGAATGGTATTGTAAGCATTTGTCCAACCGACAATCTGCTGGAAACCCGTGATACCACCAGCGTGAGTTAAATCAATCTGGTAAATATCGACCAGCCCTTCTTCAAGAAACGGACGAAGATCGTGCGCTGCATGCATTCGTTCCCCAGCGGCAATCGGCAGATGCGTACTCTGCCTCACTCGCCGAAGACTCGTGATGTCCGTCGGCACAACAGGCTCTTCCAGCCAACCGGGCTCGACATCAACGACATCGCGCGCAACAGCCATCGCTGCGGCAGCAGTGAAGCGACCATGCATCTCCAGGAAAATACTGACATCCGGGCCGACACCTTCGCGAACGGCTTCCAGAATTGACAGCGCGCGCATACGCTCACTGCGAGAGATCTCTGCCGAAGCAGCGCCAAAGGGGTCGATCTTGAGACCACGATATCCTTTAGCCACGACACCCTGCGCCAATTTTTTAATAACGTTCGGATCCCTGTCGCCCTGATACCAACCGTTGGCGTAAGCGGGAACGCGGTCCCTGAATTTGCCCCCGAGTAATTTCCAGACCGGCACATTGAGCGATTTGCCCATGATATCCCAGCACGCCATATCAAAAGCTGCCAATGCGCTCTGGCCCACTTCACCAGGCAAGCCATATTCGGCAATCTGGATATTCCAGGCCAGCTTGGTTAAATCGAATGGATCTGTTCCAACAATGTAGCGCTCACCGAGTTCCTGAATAGCAGCAATCAAAGTATCGGTCTTGTTGACCATCCGAACTTCACCAAGACCGGTGATCCCGGTATCGGTCGTCAACTCCACAATTGTCAGTTCACGCCACGGGGCACCAACCACAATGATGTCAATTTTTTCGATCTTCATAAAAAACCTTCCCGCTACGTTGTTATTAAACTGAGTAAGGATGGAATGTAAATTCAGACATCAGTCTTACTTCACAGGTGTACATCGCCCGAACGGCAAAAAAGCGTACGGATAATGTTCTAGCTCCCGGATAGCTCTTTCATCCGTCGCACGAACGTTGCCACGTTTTCAGCAACGATCACTGCAGAATCTCCCTTACGGTACAGTGCCGACCCCAGACCGAATCCATTGGCACCAGCATTCAGGTAATCCGCCATATTCTCAATATTAATACCGCCGACCGGAATCAGAGGCAGGGATTTCGGGAGCACAGCACGCATTGCTCTTATCATCATCGGTGATACCATCTCGGCCGGAAAAACTTTCACTGCATCTGCACCACAGTCATGCATCTCTGCAATCTCTGTTGGAGTTAAGGCACCAGAGACCGCGGCAAGACCAAGTTCCTTTGCTTTTTTAACGACATCACGTCTGGCGTAGGGAGTAACGACTATTTGCCCACCCGAATTTGCAACTGCGATAACATCATCTACCGTTGTTACCGTGCCTGCGCCAACGATGACGTCGTCACCGAAACGTTTCACAAGCCGTTCGATAGAAAGAAGTGGATCAGGAGAATTCAATGGAACTTCCGCAATCAGGATACCGTTTTCGATCGCAGCCCCCACTATGGCTTCCGCCTCTTCCGGCGTAATCCCGCGAAATATGCCGATCAGTGGCATTTCATTGAGCTTGCGAAGAAAACGTTTCTTCATCAGCACTTCCCTTCTAATAGTTCATGTAATACCGCAACACCCGAACAGGTAGCTTCACTGCTATCCAAGGACACATACTTACACCCGAAATGATCAAGGGCCTGCCGATAACGACGACACAGCACTTCCGATCCGATAACAACAATCCGTTCGTTTCGCTCGTAAAGCAGTGCGGCTTGTGCCAGTTCGTATCCGATCAACAAACCCGAGACATAGGCCGACACCTGATCCGGCATCAACGTGCCATCCAGAACCCGCGTCCGGGCAGTGAACAGTCGATTCGTGAGTCCGTAATCGGTGAGCACAGAGGCTTTCAGCCCAAGGCCAAACGCATCCGGATCATGTTTATCATCGGTTTCACAGGAGAGTATAGTGTGCGACAAGGCGTTGAATATATCGCCGGTCATAAAGGTTGCAAAGTTCACAATCCGCCCATCTTTAACGCGGACCCATTTACTGTGTGTTCCGGGCAGGCAAAGAACTCCATCGCGAATGTCAAACTTTGACATCCCTCCGAAGATCTGTATTTCCTCACCGCGCATGACATCGAGCGTGCCATCGGGAGATATATTTTTCGCGCCTGGCAGAAGGTATCCGTCAAGCTTTCCAGGTAACGAAGTGAGGTTAGCGGCAATATCTTCTAATGCAATCGGCGTTGCGCAGTAAGGAGCTTCGTGCCAGGCTCCCCTCGCACCAGCCATGCCACAAACAAAAATTGTGGACTCCTCGGATGCCTCCAAATGGCTGATCGTTTGCGCAAGCACACTGGGGAAACCACCCGACGGCACTGTCTTTATGCCTTGGCCGCTTTGGGTGCTATCAAGAATGGTTCCGTCAGTATCACAGGCAAACAGACGCAGGTTCGTCGTGCCCCAATCAACGACGATCATAGCTTTCCCCCCTATGGCAATATTTTGCGGGCACGCAGATCGACAGCAGCCGGGACGCAGCCTTTTTCGGCATCGGTTACATCGCTCATCAGATTACTTGCAGCGATCTGACCCATCCTCTCAAGCATTTTGTCGTATCGGTCTTTCTCCAAGGCTGCTCTTTCCGGAACGGTCTCATAGGAAGAGATTGTTCCGCCCTCAAGTGCTGTCGGATCAACCACATTAAGGCGGTTTTCCTTCAGGCTGAAATGGAGGATGTCACCATCAACCAGACGACCGATGGCGCCGCCTTCAAAGGCCTCCGGGGTCACATGGCCGATACAGGCTCCCTTGGTAACCCCTGAGTAGCGGCCATCTGTAATCAACAGGGAAGAGGCTTCGAGAAACTGGTGGTGTTTCAGGTTTTGCGACGGAGCGAACATCTCCGGCATACCAAATGCTTTTGGCCCCTGTCCGGCAATAACAAACGCAAAGGAGAGCGCCCCTTGAGTAACCAGGTCGTGCAGTCGACTCGGGTCATAGGTCAGCGAAGGGTCCTTCGAATTGTATTGCAACAGTTGATCAAGCTGTGCCCCCGGGACTTTCCTTAGCGTCTGCTCCAGCAATGTTGTGAGCTGCGGTGAAGAAATTTCGTCGATACAGAGATGTTCGTTTTCATAGTAGCGTACAACCAGCAACTGGTCATCGAACCGGCTGATCTGTCGATCTGACATCCCGGCGATTTTGACGATGGACGTTGACATGAAATTACCACGCAGCACCTCGACACCTGATGCCTGGCGTACCGGCGTAGTTCTGATTATCGATTTTTCTCCAAGTTCCGGGGCCACAGGCACAGAAAGCTCGAAAATCCGTTGCTGCCAGGTTTGTCCGGCCATGGTGGGAGCATCGAGATCCATTGCGATGCCAAGGTCTGACAAAATGCGGACAAGGCTGTCGACACCCCGATGCTGTCCCTTTTTAAATTGCTGCGCCATAACAAAGGTATCGCGACCTTCATTGAGACTATGGGCAAAAAGTTCCGGCACCGGTGTCTCTTTACGAACCTTTTCATAATCGGCAAGAGTCACATCGAAACCGGCATAACGCATTATTGCCGGAAGATGCAGCATGATGTTGGATGAGCTTCCGGTGGTATTATGAATACGAACGGCATTTTTATAGTTCCGGCCGACCATATTGGTCACCCGAAATTCTTCCTGATTCAAACTTCGATAAAGTATATCTACGGCATCTGCGACAACCTTGGGTGCCGGTGCATCCATCAACAGTTCGGTCTCTGGCGGGGCCAGACCGAGAGCACAGATCAGTGTTCGCGAGGAGTTGCCTGTACCGTTGAAGGCACAGATGCCGCCCTTGGTATCACAGGTTGCGGCGGCCAGGTCATTAAGAATCTGCCGCGATTCTTCTTCACTCAACAAATCGAGCAAGACGGCTCGTTTCAACTGTCCGGCAAAGGCTTCATCCGAGGAGCATTGCAGGATATAGCGCATATTCTCCTGGATGTCGTCGGCCAGATCAGTGTGTCCCTGGGTACAGGCCGTACCTATCAGACTGTTCAGGCTGTCCCGTACATTTTTCGGGATGGTTCCACCCTTAAGCACATGTCCCGGAACAAAGACAGCCCAGACCGGCGCCTGCTTACGGTCTTTATGACTGCGAGCCACATCCGTTGCCGCCAGTCCACACAACACCGCAGCCGGAAATTTGTCACAACTGGAGAGGACATAAGCTGCGTGGTAGGAGTGCCCTTCAAAGGTAATATTGACTGCAGAGGCGGTATGGTTACGGGAGGCCAGAGAGTAGCACTGACCGATGTTACTTTGTGCGGTTCCGTCACAGATGACCGGAATACCGAAGACAAAAGGAACTCCGCCGTTCTGCCAGATGCGCAGCACAGCCAGGCTGATGTGAACATCATCCCGCAGATGCGCCGGATGATCGATCGAGCCGGTTATGACCGCAATTCGCGGCCGGTTGATCACCAGGCGGTGGACAATCTCTTTGAGTGTCACCTCTCCTGGATCAAGGCTACTATCGATCAGTCTGGCAACATCCCAGGACTTGAGTACCGTATGTCGAACACAAATTGGTTCGTTGGCCAGGCCCTGAATACATTCGCGATAGGAGTTATATTCCTCATGGATCACTATTTCTTTAAAATCCGTGGAACGATTCACATTTGCCCCCTAAGTCAGGTTGACAGGTCTCCTATATCTTAACGCGTTAACCACAGAGCAACTTCCGGGTACGCCAATACCAACCCCAGAGTCATAAGTTGCATGATAATAAACGGCCATACTGATTTGTAAATATCAACCAGTGAGACATCAGGCGGGGCAACACTTTTGAGATAGAAAGCAGCCGGACCGAATGGTGGAGACAGAAAAGAAACCTGCATGTTGATGCAGAATACAATTCCGAACCAAAGAGGGTCATAACCGAGGGATTTAATGATCGGTACAAAGATCGGCATGGTGAGCATAACGATACCGATCCAGTCCAGAAACATCCCCAGAGCTAACAATATTACCATCATCAGCAAAATAATAACGATGGAAGGGACATCCAGACCGAGAATGGTATTTTCAACAAAACGCTTGCCACCCATCAGATTGTAAATTCCGACAAGTGCACTGGCGCCAATTCCGATCCAGATGATCATTCCGCAGGTACGCATGGTTTGCTGTAATGCGGAATGGACGATGGCATAGTTCAGCTCTTTACGGATGATCGCAGAGACAAAGACGCCCATAACGCCCATACAAGCAGCTTCCGTAACTGAAGCAATCCCACCGTAAATACTTCCGAGAACCCACATCACGATCGACATTGGCAAGACGATGTGGCCGATGGTACGTAATTTATCCCGGGTCGACATTGCAAGGTCAGATTGTGGTGCTGGTGGACCCATCGAAGGGTTAATGTAACAACGGATCAAAACATATGAGATGTACAGGAAAACCAGAATAAGCCCTGGCGTTATCGCGGCAGTAAACAAATCACCGATTGAGACATTTGCCGTCATGCCGTACATGATCAGTACGATACTCGGTGGGATCATTGTTCCCAGCGTGCCACCGCCAACAACTGTTCCTATCGCCAGTTTTTTGTCATACCCGAGTCGCAGCATCTGTGGAAGTGCCAGCATGCCGAGCAGAACAGTCTCGCCGCCAATGATCCCAGACATGGCTGCCATCAACGCGGCAACGATGATTGTCTGAACACCGACACCACCTTTGATTCGACCGGCAACGATGCGCATGGCATTATATAGATCTCGTGCAACACCGGTTTTGTCCAACAAACTTGCCATGAGGACAAACATCGGTATCGCCACAAGCGAATATTCAGTGACAAAGGAAAAAACTCGGGTACCGATCATGCCAATAGCATTAGGACCGAACCAGCCAAAGGTAAAGAACATGGCTACCAATCCAGTTAGAAAACCGAGGGGCATACCGATCAGTAGCAGGACCATCATGATAAAGAAAATCAAGAAAGTCGCAAAACCAATCCCAAGTGCACTTAAACCAAGCATATTGATTACTCCTCGTCCCGGAAATTACGAATTTTTTTGGCCAGATGTAGACAGGCCTGAAGAACCAAAGCCAGGAATACGAGGAAAATAAAAACCTTCGTAATAGTTGGCCAGACGCTATTCCATGCAGAACCTGAGCGCTGCATATAAAAATCGCCTGCAGGTGTTAAGAGTGCTCGTGTAGTCATGTAATACATGGCGTAGCCGCCGCCGATCGAAAAAACAAGAACGAGTGTGTCGGTGAAAATTTCCACCCTTTTTTGCCATTTTCGAGGCATCATGTCTCTTAACAAAGTCACCGAAATATGACTTTCATTGCAATAACAATAAATTCCACCATAAGCCATGGTCATTCCGACAATGGCAATTGTCGTTTCATGAACCCAAACGGTTGGCGCATTAAAGAAATAACGCATGATAACTTCGTAGAAGCTGATCAACACAGCGGCCACATACAACCAGGCGATAACATCACCGACCTTCAGTATTAGGCGATCCAATGCAGTATGTGCTTCTGCGATAAGAATCTCTTCATTGTCACTCATAGTGTATCCTGATTTTGTTAGAGCAATATTTAAGTTCGGGGCCCCTTACGGGGCCCCAATTCTAAGTTCTATTCTTTCGACTTCCAATATGCTGCTACAGTGTCAGACCAGGTCTTTGCGGTCGGGGAATTGGCCCATTTTGGCCACTGGGACTCCGCAATTTTACGGAACTTGGCAACTTCTACTTCCGGCCAGGAAATAACTGTAATCCCTTTCGCTTTTGCTTCAACTACAGCAGACTTGTCGAGCTTTTCGAGCTCCTCAACAATGGTAATCGCTAAACGATCAACACTTGCCAGAACCATTTCTTGAAGGTCCGCTGGCAGCGCTTTCCAGGCATCGAGATTCATCGTTACCTGTAGAGTTGGCATGGAGTGGAATCCGGGGTAAATAGGGAATCTTGCAATATCATTCATCCCCTGAGACTGGTTTGTGGCAAATACGGTGTAATCCGCCGCGTCAATGACACCTTTCTCAAGTGCAGTATAAACCTCGGAACCGGGCAGGTTGACAGGAGTGGCACCAACTGCGGTAAAGACATTATTAACCATGCCCTGGGGCGCACGAAGCTTGACACCCTTTAAATCAGCAATACCTTTGATCGGTTTCTTTGAAATAAACGCTTCTACACCAGTGCTGGCAACGCCGATTAATTTAACGTTGTACTGTGCAAGCAGACCGTCAAAAATTTCAAAACCACCGCCATTTTTCATCATGTCGAAAAGCTGAGTTGGATGACTCCAGGCCCCGACCATATTGCCAACAAGAGAGAAAGCAGGGTCTTTTCCAGCAAAGTAGGAGGGGTCGGTAAAGTCACCCTGAATAATGTTGGCACCAACAGCATCAAGGGTTTCCGTGTACTTCACGACAGAGTCGGCTGGAAGCATCGTGACTTGAATGCGTCCCTTTGACTCTTCTGCGATCTCTTTTGCCCATGTCGTCTCAAGAGCGAATACATCGTCACCAGCAGCACCTGACGACTGGAATGTCCAGTTGAACTCTGCCGCAAAGGCGGTCCCTGTAAAAACTGCTAGCAGGACCAAAACAGTTAAAATCTTCTGCCAAGCTTTCATGATTTTCCTCCTCATCTTCGTTGAGTTTTCTCCCTGGTGGGAGTGCTATGGAATGGCAACATCCTGATTGTTATTTCCAAGATCTGACAAAATGATGCCCGGATTAAGAATTTTCATATCGGTCAGCGTTCTTTGTAGAACCTGCACCATTGCAGCATACGCTTGTTGGGGATTTCTGCTTTCAATGGCATTTAATAATCTTCGATGGTTTTCAATGCTTTCGGAATGATCATGTAAGGCTCGAACAGAGGAGCTAATCGTATGAAAAAGCGCAGCCCGAATCACACCACCAAACTGAGATATAAAAAGGTTACCACTTGCATTAATGATTGCTTCATGAAATGCCATATCACCCTGTGGGTTTATTTGTTCAATGTCACCGTCTGAATCAGATTCCAACATTTCTTCAAACGAGGAATGGATATTTTGTAATTCGTCGTGATTTGCCCGCATTGCTGACAAGGCTGCCGCTTGAGGCTCAATGATCAATCGCAACTCCAAAAGGGAGACAAATAACCGTTGCTGAGAAAAAATTACGGACCCCCAATTCAGCACTTCACTATCCAATAAGTTCCAGGAATGAATGCCGCGTACCCGCGTGCCAGTGTGCGCCTTTCGCTCAATGAGCCCCTTTCCCTCAAGGCTCCTCAAAATATCGCGCATCAATGTTCGGCTCACACCAAAGCCTTTTGCCAAATCTAACTCATTTGGCAAAATTTCATTGCGCTTGAACTTGCCCTCAAGAATCAACCGTGCGAGGTGCTCACAGATACCTCTTTTATCCTTGATTATTGAAGCAGGCAAAGAATACAACATCCGAGCTCCCTTGATAGGTATTACTTTTAACATGTATTTGTAATACAATTATAATGAGCTGATCAACTAGCTATGTCAAGAAAATTACAAACACTGTTCTGCTGCTCAGCCCAAACCCCATTGACGACCCCATGACAGGCCCTCAAGTGTGTTGCCACGCGGACGATATTCACAGCCAATCCAACCTTCATAACCGAGATCATCAAGCTTATCAAACAACCACGGGAAATTTACTTCGCCAATATCTGGCTCATGACGATCAGGGACTCCGGCAATCTGAATATGACCAATGTGTGGGAATTGTGCCTCGAGAGACCGAGTCAAATCTCCTTGGACGATTTGACAGTGGTAGACATCAAATTGAACCTTGAGATTAGGTTCATCGACACGTTTGATAACCTCACGAGCAACTTCCTGATGGTTCAGAAAGAAACCCGGGATGTCGCGTGGGTTAATTGGTTCAACCAGCAGGGTTTTGCCAACCGTTGCTAATTCTTTGGCAGCGTAACGCAAGTTGGATATATAAGTTTCAAAACATGCATCAGCATCAGCACTCTCGGGCTTTAAACCGGCCATTGCATGAAGCCTAGGGCAGTCAAGAACCTCTGCATAGCGAATCGCTGTCGAAACAGATTTTCTGAACTCAACTTCGCGACCAGGAAGTGCAGCTAGGCCACGCTCACCAGCATCCCAATCCCCCGGAGGAAGATTAAACAGTACCTGAGACAATCCATTTGAATCGAGGGCTGAACGTAATTCCTCGGCCTCGTAGGCATAGGGAAATAGATACTCAACACCAGTGAATCCGGCATCAGCAGCAGCGGAGAAACGATCTAGAAAATCATACTCAGTGAAGAGCATGCTCAGATTAGCAGCAAATTTCGGCATGGGAACTCCTTTAGCCCTGTGGAAAGCGCCTTTCAAGCGCTTCTATCTGTTCTTCTGTAAGGCAGCGTGGATTCTCTCCTCGTAGCAACAAACTCAACTTGGCTGTTTCCTCAAGCTCTTCGGTGGCATAAACTGCAGCCGCCAGTGACTTTGCAGAAACGACCGGCCCGTGATTGGCCAGCAGGACCGCACTATGTTTCCCCGCCAAGCCACGGACCGCATCACCCAACGCTCTATCCCCTGGGATGTGGTATGGAACCAGCGGCAATTTACCGACACGCATGACGTAATAAGCGGTGAGCGGCTGAATACAATTACAGGGATCAATACCAGGTAGACAAGAAACCGCCACTGAATGGGTTGAGTGCAGGTGAACGATTGCCTGATCATTAGGTCGCTCGCCATACATCGCCATGTGCAGGAAACTTTCCTTGGTCGGTTTGTCACCATCGATGTGACGACCATCAAAGTCAAGACGTGAGATTCGCGCCGGATCAAGTCGACCAAGACAAGCATTCGTCGGCGTCATCAACCAGCCAGATTCAGTACGCACGCTTATATTTCCGCTGCTTCCCATAGTCAGGCCACGATCAAACAACGACTTTCCAAACATGACTATTTCTTCTCGAATTAAGGAATCGCTCATTACAGGACCTCAAAGGCTCGGCTGAAAAAGTTTTCTGCTCCAAAATTTCCGGATTTAAGTGCTAGTGCGATGTTATTTCCATCGACATCGGTTTCAGTCCATGGCACACCGGGGTCGATCTGATGGCCGATGCGCAACGACGTAACATCAAGAGCCGAAACCACCGCACCGGAAGTCTCTCCGCCAGCAACAATCAAACGTCTCACTCCGGCATTGACCAGTTCACTAGCGACGCGCGCCAGAGCCTGTTCAACAAGCTCTCCAGCTCGTTCAACACCCAGTTTCTCCTGCGCTTCACGAACTCGTTCTGGAGGTGCGGAGGCATAGACCAACACCGGCTTTTCCCCAAGTCTCTGGCGAGCCCAGTCGATCGCTTCAGCAGCCTGATCGCCCCCCTCGGCAAGGGCCAGTGGGTCGATGGCAAAGGCTTCATGCTCAGAAGTGAAGTGTTTAATTTGACCCAAGGTTGCCGTCGAACAGCTCCCAGAAACGATCAAAGCTGGGCCTGAAATAGCTGAAAGGTGACCAGCGTCAGCAACCGGCTGCAACCAACCGAGACGACGGTATTCTGCTGGCAGAGCCTGAGCGATTCCAGAACCACCAGTGACCAGTCCATGTTCAGCGACGACGGCAGCAATTACTTCGAGTTGAGAATCTTCGAGGGTGTCACAAATTGCGTATCGGTAACCCCGGCGACGCAGCTCAGTGACGCGCTCGCACGACGACTCAACGCCTTGTTGAAGGGTGGCGAAATCAAGCAGGCCGACCTTCCCGTCTGTCTGCCGACTTAATACCCGCACCAAATCAGCATCCGCCATCGGATTAAGTGGATGGTTTTCCATTCCGCTTTCGTTTAATAGCCGATCCCCGGCATACAGATAGCCTTGGTAAACGGTGCGCTTGTTGGTTGGGAATGATGGACACATGACCGCAAAATCATCGTCGATGGATTCGAGCAGAGCATCTGCCACCGGCCCGATGTTGCCCTGATCGGTGGAATCGAAGGTTGAGCAATACTTGAAGAAAAGTTGACGAGCCCCTGCTGTACGTAGCCATGTAAGCGCTGCGTTTGAATCGGACACCGCCTCCGCTACCGGACAACTGCGCGACTTAAGCGCAACCACCACTGCATCAGCTTCACCAGGGTCAAAATCGTTACCGGGGACACCTATTACCTGAATAGTACGCATGCCGGCACGCACCAGATTGTTGGCAAGATCGGTAGCCCCGGTGAAATCATCAGCAATAGCGCCGAGTACAATAGACATAATCAATGACTCCTTATTCTTCTTTTTGGGTGGGCAGGTCAAGACCAGCAATATGCTGATATACCTTAATCACAGCCGAGTCGTCCTCGCGGCCATGACCAGCAGCGCTCGCTGCAGTGAACTGCTGCAGTGCGGTGCTGGCTATTGGCAACGGCAACGTCAATTCACGCCCAGTGGAATGAACGATACCCAGATCCTTGACAAAGATATCGACAGCACTGAAGGGAGTGTAGTCACCACTAAGGATGTGAGGCACACGGTTTTCAAACATCCATGAATTGCCTGCACTGTTGGTAATGACTTCATAGAGAGTATCAGGATCGATTCCCATGCTGATACCTAACGCCATCGCCTCTGCGGCAGCAGCAATATGAACACCGGCCAGATGCTGATTGACCAGTTTGACGCTGGACCCGAAGCCCGGCGCATCACCAAGGCGATAAACTTTCTCGGCCATACCATCAAGCACGGCAGCGGCCTGATCGAAATGAGCCTGACTTCCCGAAGCCATCACCGAAAGACGGCCATCGCGAGCTTTAACTGAACCTCCGCTAATGGGAGCATCCAGTAAACCGATACCGGCCGTAGCAAGTCGCTCTCCCAGATCTCGAACATAACTCGGAGCAACCGTTGCGCACTGAATAACCAGACCACCTTCGCGCATAGTGCTGACAACTCCATCAGTACCAAACAGAACGCCATCAACCTGTTGGGAATTGACCACAACAATGAGGACAACATCGCATTCACTAGCCACCCCAGAAGGACTTTCAGCGACGCGGCCACCTGCAGCTACAAAGCTCTGACGTGCCTCGGCACTAACATCGCAGCCAATGACCTCATGGCCAGCCTCTCGTAATGCGAGTGCTGTTCCCATGCCCATAGACCCAAGTCCAATTACTCCTACTGGCGCTGCTTCAGAGTTTTTATTCATCGTGTTTTTCTCCCGTTAAGAGCTGTTGATTCTTTCTGGATAAAATTTATTGGTTAAAAGCCATGAAGCGCCACGCTTATTCCTGCGGGTCTTCGACTATTAATCTTACAGGCTGTAGGTCCCACATCAGGATCATTTTTAAGTCGGTTTCCAAGCGCGGCATCACGGAGTAAAAGCGCATCAGACGAGGCCCTATTAAGGAGATGGGCCGCCCCACGGGTGCTGCGTGGCGGATAATGACATGCAGAGACTGCAGCTTCAGCGGCTTCAGGGGTATCAACGCTTGGAATCATGCCCCCTTCGATACCTGTATCGTGGGCGCGTATGATCTCGACTGGATCGTTACATGGAACACGTAAATGGGGGTGGTTGGAGTTGCAGGCATGGCTCGCATTAAGGTGGTCGAACAAAAGTAGTCTACGGGTCCATGCTCAAGGTCAATAACCGCTCCGTCATAACCAACCAGAGGCATGATCTCAGCTGCTACCGGAGAGGCAAGGCGTAACCAACTGGACAGAACCGGGGCACCCGCAAGCAATTTTTTCTTTAGCGCATTTTTACGATACATCTGACTTATCTCTAGTGCAAAAGAAGATCATTGCAGATTTAATTGCATCGGAATAATTAGAATAACACGTAAATCAAAACCCACAACCTATTTGTATTACAAATTAAACCAATTAATACTACTTTTCAAGAAAAATTTAAGTCATTGCAGTCAAAAGGGAGGGCGAATCCTGAAAACCCTGCAATATAAGACACTGCCCATCTATAGCAATCGAATGGCAATGTCAAAGAGAGGGCTTTCTTGTTTATCCTCTCGCATTGTTTGGCGGGTGTGCATTTGGCTGAAATGAAGAATTACTGGATACCCTGCAATGTAAGAAAGCCCCCGATCCGAAGATTGAGAGCTTTCGTGTTTTATGAATGGTTATATATGGGGCACTCAACAAGCTTTGTATTTACCTCATAACACCAGAAATACAAATAAACGATAAAACAACAGTGAGAAGGAAAGAGAGTAAGCTATTTAAGCAAATTCGTCTGTCCTGTTTTGATCGCATCGACAACCAACTTCCCAGTCAGTTTTAGCTTACCCAATCGGCCTTTTTTATTGGACATGATGATGTCGTAAAGCTCTTCACGGGTTTCAGGTGGCCTCACTTCGGTTGGATTTTTCAGAAGAGTCATGGCATTTCGAGGACAGGTAGGAACACAGAGACCACAGCCAATGCACCGGTCCAGATTCACTACAGCAGGCTGTTCCTTTTCGCAGACATGCACCGCGCTAATCTGGCAACGCTTCTCACAGACACCACACCCATCACAGGCGCTTTTGTCCACAACGGCATGAAAGTTGGACACCCAAAAATCCACAGGCTTGGGAATATGTTTATGAACTCCGAGCAGACCACAGCAGCACCCGCAACATGAACAAATAAACTCGGCCTTTTCCGTGTTAGATAACTGCAGAACCAATCCCTGTTTCTGGTTTATTTCAAGGATTGACATCGCCTCATCTCTGGTAATTTCTCTACCAAAGTCGCCCATAAGGGCATGTTGGGCTATGTGGCCAATGGCAAGGCAGGTTTCTTTTCGATCCGTAACCTTACACGAGCCACCTTCCATCGCCTTTTTTTTACGACATATGCATTCCAAGATGGCAAATGGCACTTCAGCCTGTTCTAACAACGCCGCTACTTCATCAAAAGTACTGATATGATATTGATGATGAATGCTCTGGGAAATCGGGATGGTGCGCGTCTGTGGAGGTTCCGCACTTAGAAAATCGATCCCGAACTTTTTATCATTGATATATTCGTTGTAGTCCTTGATAAACTCTGGAGTAAGCCTCTTCAGTTGCATTTCATACATCCCGACAACGAGGGGCGCAAGGCAATAGTGCCTTTTGTCGCCCTTTATCTTGGATTCGACTCCTCCCTTTTTTTGTGACCCATCCAGAAGTTCTTTCAACTCTTCAGACGAGCCAACGATATGCCTGACTCGATCAAAGATCGTCTCAAGGGGATCAAACTTGTAGCTTAAATATGTAGCGATCTGCGCTTCTTCCGGGGTAAAAATATGTTTAAGGATTTTCAACTCAGCTCTTGACTGCGTGGCAGGGAACCCAACAGGCTGCTTGTCTAGATGCCTTTGCAGTTTGAAATAAACTTGTTCGATTTTCTTCACATCACACCTTCCAAGTTATGAACTGCTCTTTAATTTTCAATTATCTCAATTTTTTTAGAAAAAATCCTATGAGCAAAAAGCCACCCTGTGCCAAAAGATGGTTTCGATTCTTCTATAAGACCATCCGGCAACA
>Ga0224504_10000245_pt1 | contig 24394 bp, 24 predicted proteins | sample SF_Oct11_sed_USG_3_FD_170160 | JGI IMG/M metagenome (GOLD analysis project Ga0224504, IMG submission 170160) | Sediment microbial communities from San Francisco Bay, California, United States - SF_Oct11_sed_USGS_24 | ecosystem: Environmental > Aquatic > Marine > Sediment | place: USA...
GCACACATGATACCGCGGATTTCTTGGAACTAATGGAGAGTCATTCTTGTCCAAAAAAACGATTTTCCAGACGGTAGATAGGTGGTGCAATGATTCGACAATATCTAGTGGCCGTAGCGTTTTTGGGACTAGCGGCATGTACAACATCTGCTCCAGAAGCACCTGCACTTGGTGCGAAGGCCGAATCCCCGGTGATCATCGGTGACTCGACCGCGGTCGAGGGCGTGACAGAAGAAGTTGTCGCTGTGGAAGTAGCCGAGGCGAAAGTTGTCGAGGATAAGGACGCTCTCTACTGTAGAAAGGAGCGATTAACCGGCACACGCATTCCGAAAACAGTGTGCATGAAGCGTTCTGAGAGGGAGCAATTACAGAAGGTGGCTCAAGGCAATATGGAAGCCATCAGAAGGACGCCGTCGGCAACGCCCCAAAAATAGCGTCATTCGCTTCATGCCCGCTTCACGCCAGGGGCGAAAGAAAACCCCGCCGCGAGGGCGGGTTTTCCTGGGATCAATTAGCTCTCCGACGTGTGCGGGCCGGCACCGTTCATGTACATCCCTGTTAAGCCGCGCAATGTTCAGTCGGTTCAGTCTGTTCAGTCTGTTCGGTCCGGAGAAATGCTATGAAATCGAATGGTACTTTGGCGATCACCATTGCTGTAGTCGCACTTCTGATGACGTCGACCGTGAACTCGCAGGATGCACATCCACTGCAAGGTTTTGAACGGCTCATCGGTGGGCAATGGCACCTTGACGAGAGCTACCAGGAATTCGAGTGGGGAGTAGGGCGTCAGTCAGTCAGGGCACGCAGTTACTTCGTCGTCGACGGTCAGCCCAAACTAGTCTCGGAGGGTTACTGGTACTGGCATCCGGGCGAGCAGCAGATCAAAGGGCTGTTTACCGCGATCGATATGCCAGTCGTTCTGTTTGAATACACGACCCGCTTCGAAGGGAGCACGATGGTTAACGACCTGACGACCTTCGCTGCGAATGGCAACGAAACGACTTTCGCCGAGACCTGGGAGTTCGTCGACGATATGCAGTTCGAGTGGAAGCTCACGAGCGAACTTCCTGATGGTACTGAAGCAGCGATGTCGGGCACATACGTCCGAACTAAATCGCCGCATTAGTATCGTTCCCGCCGTAGTTTTCTTCGGCTTTTACGTATTCTTTAACAGACGTCGCTACTGTTTTATAGGAGGCAGGGGAACACCGGGCGCAGTTCAGGCACTGCCAGCCATTTCGCAGACGTGCGCTGTCAACGCCTGATCAACCTTTCAAGTGCGTAAGACACGGGAAGAGGTAGATATGAAGCGGCACGTCTTGCACCCATTATGGGTTGCATTAGGGGTATTAGGACTTATTCTTTTCGCCAGGCTGTTGATGGTGCCGGATGACTTTGGCGTACACGGCGACAGCTTTACCTACAATTTCTACCGCCTCGGCAGCGTCGAGGACTGGAAGAATTTCCCAGTTAAGTATCAAGGTACGGACACGTGCGTTGAGTGTCACAAGGACAATTCGAGAACGCATCGTCGCTCTCCCCACAAAAAGGTGCAGTGCGAAAATTGCCACGGACCAGCTGGCAACCATCCCGACGACGTCGAGTATCTTCCGCTTAACAAGGAAAGATCGATGTGTCTCAGGTGCCATGCGGACCTTGGCTATCCTGCGTCGACCGCAAGATCGAACTTGCCGGCCATCGTGGATCGCCATCACAAACGCAGACGCGAGTGCGTCTCCTGCCATAATCCTCACGATCCAAGGGAGGACGTCGAATGAGTTGCTCCCGAAGAGATTTTCTCAAAGATGCGGCAGGTGCCGCCTTCGTATCCTCGCTGCCACTCAGCGCCTTCGTTGTACTAACAACCGACGAGGCTAAAGCAGCAGTCGCCAATGCGACGGTGCGCTGGGGCTATCTTGTCGATACCAACAAATGCACCGGCTGTGGTATGTGCGTCAAAGCGTGCAAGAACGAGAACGAGATACCCTACGATGCACCAGTAACCAGGACATGGGTTGAACGTTACGTCGTTACCAAGGACGGCACGACGCATATCGACTCGCCTAATGGCGGTCGGGACGGCTTCACCAGCGACAAGATTCGCGATGAGGAGATTGATCCCGACACAATCGCCAAGGCCTTTTTCGTACCCAAGCTTTGTAATCAGTGTGACAACCCGGCCTGTGTCCAGGTTTGTCCGGTAGGTGCGACATACAAGACCGAAGACGGTGTCGTGCTGATCGACCGGGAATGGTGCATCGGTTGCGGTTACTGCATCATGGCATGTCCCTACGGCGTTCGCTTTTTCCACCCGGAACACAAAGTCGCCGACAAATGTAATTTCTGCTATCACCGCATTACCAAGGGCATGATGCCGGCTTGCGTAGAAAGCTGCGCTTTTGGCGCGCGACGGTTGGCAAATCTCCGGGATCCTGACGATCCTGTTACGAAAATAATTACGACCGAGAGAGTGGCAGTGCTCAAAGACGAGTACGGCACCAAGCCACATGTTTTCTACCTTGGTCTCGACAACAACGTGAGGTGATCTTATGACTGAAGACATGATCGTTCACGGCGTCGAATGGACAGTAAAAGAGCTATTCGTATACCCCAATGAGTTTATCTACTGGAGTATCCAGATCGTCATGTACCCGTATATGACGGGACTGGTTGCGGGTGCCTTTGTGCTGTCGTCCCTGTACCACGTATTTGGTCAGAAGGACCTCAAGGAAATCGCCCAGTTCTCGCTCGTGTTTTCGCTTGCGCTATTGCCGGTCGCGGCACTGCCGCTGCTTTTGCATTTGCAGCAACCATTGCGAGCGATGGAACCCCTGCTGACACCGCATTTCACGTCTGCGATCGCAGCGTTCGGCATCGTGTTTACCGTCTACGGACTGATCGTCGTAAGCGAGATCTGGTTTGTGTATCGCGAGTACTTCGTCCACCAACTCGAGGCCTTGCGCGGCGCAAGCGGATTTTGGAACGCGCAGAGGCGCATCGCGTACAGCGTTCTTACACTCGGAGCGAAAGACGTGAGTGATGACGCGATCAGGGTGGACCACAAGGCTGCGAAGATCCTGGCCGGTGTGGGTATACCGGTCGCCTGTTTCCTGCACGGATATGCAGGTTTCATTTTTGGATCCGTCAAGGCAAACGCGCTCTGGATGTCTCCATTGATGCCCGTCATCTTCATCATGTCGGCTGTCGTCTCTGGTATTGCGCTCTGCATGCTCACCTACATCGTGATCATGGAATTTCAGGCATTCCGGCTACGGCGCAAGGGCGGCACTGTGGAGGCGGGCGAAACCAAAGGCGCTGAGATCGATGTTATTTCGAAGTCCACGCGCTACCTGTTGGGATTCCTGGTGGCAGCCATCAGCCTTGAACTACTTGATCTGATTTTCCGCGGCTACACGGCCATGAAGTCCTGGGACATCCTGCGGTCGGTCATGTACGGCAAAGATTTCGTCAATATCTTTGTTCTGCAGTACACACTTGGCAATCTTGTGCCATTCATACTCCTGCTGTTACCTGGCCGAACGATCAAACGAACAGTGCTGGCACTCTTGCTGGTTCTGTTCGGCGTATTCATGATGCGCTGGAATGTCGTCATCGGTGGGCAAGCGTTCTCATTGTCGTTCTCGGGCTACATGCACTACCACATCCCGATTATTCCGCACAGTGTTGAGACGTTTAAGGAAGGCGTGTTCGGCGCCCTGATGGTCATCACCACACCGTTCGTGTTGTTCTGGCTTATCAATAAGTTCGTTCCTTCGCTGCGGAGGGATATCGGGGAGGCATAGTGACTGCGAGTATCGCCGATCTTGAGGCCCGGCTGACCAGTGTTGAAAAACGGCTGGCTGCACTCGACGGTAAAGCGGCGGCGGAATCCGACCACGACCTCGAAGCCGCAGCGCCCACTCTCGGGGAGGGCTACGCGGCCAGCGCCTCGAAGCACATCGGTCACGTGTTACTGATTTTCGGGGGCGCGTACCTTCTCCGAGCTGTAACCGAGTTTGAATTCCTGCCAACTGCTATAGGTCTGCTGCTGGGCGCAGCCTATGCGATCTTCTGGCTGTTCATGGCATACCGCAAAGGTGGTCTGGAGTCGCAGCATACGAATGCCGCGTTCTTTGGCGCTACGTCCGTTGTTCTGACATTGCCACTGGTGCATGAGGCGACAACAACATTCGCCCTGCTGTCTGGCGCACAGGGCGTAATTGCCCTTGGCATATATTGCGTAGTCGCCATACTGGTCGCTGCTTTGCACAACCTGAGAACCCTGGCCTGGCTCGTTACGGCAGGTGGCATTGCTGCCGGTATGGCGTCGCTGGTGGTAACTCACGCAGCCATCCCGGTTGCAATTTTCCTCCTACTGCTGGGACTGGTTTCACTCTGGGTTGTGTACTGGCGAAACTGGATGGGCTTGTGTTGGCTGGGTGCCCTTGGTGCCAACCTTGGTGTCATTGCACTGGTCGCGCTTGCAGGAACCGATCGCTGGCCGATCGACCCAAGGCTGCCATTCGTATTCGCCGTAACGCTGCTGACCACTTATCTTCTGAGCTTTACATTCCAGTCCCATATTCGCGGTCAACTGGTGAGTTTCTTTGAGGTTGCGCAGGCGTTGGTCGCGGGGAGCATAGTTCTGACGTCCGCGGTTCTGGCAACTCGCGGTGGATACCTGGACATTTCAACCATTGGAATTATGGGTGTCGTTCTTGGCTGCGGTGGGTATGGTCTCGCAATCGCAAAGCATACACGCGATCTTCGCTACACCAATTTTTTCTACTATTCAGCCTTCGGGCTTGTCTTTCTCCTGGTGGGCACAGGATTGCTGATACCACTGGCCTGGGCAGCTGTTTTTTGGGCGCTTCTCGGCATGTTGATGGCCTGGTTCAGTGGCCGCAAGGGGTGGGTGAGCCTGAGTCTGCAATGCACGTTTCTGCTGGTCGCCGCAGGCGCTGGTTCGGGGCTGTTGTCATCCGGACTGGAGGCCCTGATCGGTGATCCGTCCAATGGCTGGGCGGTACTGAAGCCAACGCACATTGTTGTCGCTGTGGCCACGGTAGCGTGCCTGTTCATTCCAGTAGCACAGCACTCGGACCGCTGGGGTGTCCTTGCCGGTTTGCCGCAGTTGGTCGTCCTGGCGCTCTCCGTCTGGGGCGTCGGCGGACTAATCGTTGCAGTGAGCGCACAGCAGCTTGCCGGAGCAGGCGGTATGGAACCGAACCTCGCCGTTCTGGCGGCAATTCGGACAGCGGTACTGTCAGCGGCGTCAGTGATACTCGCACTTTCGAGTCGCCACTGGCGATGGCCTGAGGCTCGCTGGCTGGTCTACCCGGTCCTGATCCTGGTTGGGATCAAGCTGTTTATTGAGGACTTTCCCAATGGACAACCAGCGAGTCTCTTTGTTGCGCTCGGGTTTGTCGGAACGGCGTTACTTTTGGTTGCACCGATCCTGAAGCGAGAGCCTACCCCTTCGCAATAACTTCAAGTGCGCGCAGTACGTCGCGGCGACTGATCTGACCGACCAGGCGATTGTTGTCCGTTACAGGAAACCGCCGGTAGGGTTTGTCAATAAACACCTGCGCCAGATCGACGATACTCATCTCCATGTTAACGGTCTTCACGCCTTCCGACATGTAGTCGCGAACCGGGCCGCCATAATCGCCATGATAGCCAGCTTGCAGTGCGACTCTCATGCAGTCGAGCTCTGAGAGCATGCCGAGCAAATTGCCTTCATCATCAACGACTGGTGCGCCAGCGATGCGGTTCTTGACCAGCACGTGCACGGCGTCAAGTACGGGAGTGTTCGGCTTGAACGTTACGAGCGTCCGCGCCATGTAGTCTTTCACGAGACAGGATTTGAGATTCATGTTGCTTCTCCGTCCGCGCCTTTGCGCTTATTCCGGCAGTTGCCTTTGCCAGTGCATAGTTCGCAGCCGCCCCCATTGAGGCCGCCGCAACTGCCGCTGATAGCCTTGCGTCCATTCATAACGCCAACGCTCATCCCCGTAATCACGAGCAGGATAATGATGAAGCTAAATAGCAGTGTGGTCATGATCATATTCATTGTGCACCCAGTGTATCGAATTCAGTTGTCGTAATTTCCCGTATATCCGTCTGGTTGCGGACCAGGAAGTAGGCGGCGATGTCGAGTTTCTCGGCAAGCGCAGGGCCGGCATCGGGTCCGAGGACCAGTAAGGCCGTGGCCATTGCATCGGCATAAGCAGCAGAAGCATCGATTACCGTCACCGCCGCGAGATTGTGCGTAACCGGGCGCCCTGTGCGCGCATCGATGGTGTGCGAGAAGCGCCGGCCTTCATGTTCAAAGTAGTTTCGGTAGTCGCCGGACGTGGCAACGCTGGTGTTTGTTACTTTGACCACCGCATGCGGTACGCGCTCCGACGTCGAGGGTGCCTCGATCCCGATCGCCCACTTGCTGCTTTCGCGATTTTGCCCCTTGACCCGCAACTCACCGCCAACCTCGATCAGGTAGTTTTGAAAGCCCTGTTCGTTGAGTATCTCTGCAATCTGATCGACTGCGTGGCCCTTGGCCCAGCCTGAAAGATCGACATACAGGTCGGGCTCGTCCTTGCGGACAAGAAGCTCGTTGCAGTCGGTTTCCAGTTTGTCGAAGCCTACCCGGCGCTGTGCGGCCTCTATGTCGGCGGCAGAGGGCGGTGTGGCAGTCTGACCCTCTGGCCCGAATCCCCAGAGGTTTACAAGCGGTCCGATTGTCAGGTCGAAAGCGCCGCCGGTCACTTGGCTGACTTCCTGAGAGCGCTCGAGCAGGACGCAGAACTCGTCCGATACTGGAATCCAGTCGATGGATTGATCGGCGTTGAATACTGTGAGCTCGGAATCGTCCCGCCAGGTTGATGCAAGTTCATCCACCCTTTGCAGAACCGCTACTACATCATTCCGCAGCTGCTCAGCATCCAGGTCGCCTGGCGGTTCAACGATAGACACAACAAACGAGGTGCCTAGCGCGCTGCCGTCAAGATCGAGTTGCGGCAACGAGCTGTCACATGCGGCCAGGGCCAGCAGTGCGAGAGAAATTATCAGCGAGCGCGGCACGTTCGACTAGCCGCCGAAGTCGTCCAGCAGGATGTTCTCTTTCTGCACGCCGAGACTGTCCAGCATCTTGACCACAGCGGTGTTCATCATTGGCGGGCCACACAGATAGAACTCGCAGTCCTCGGGTGCTGGGTGATTCGACAGGTACTCGTCGAGCAGTACCTGGTGAATAAAGCCGGTCAGGCCATCCCAGTTGTCTTCGGGCTGTGGCTCAGACAAAGCCAGGTGCCATTTGAAGTTCTCGTTCTTCTCCGCGAGTTCGTTGAACTCTTCTTCGTAGAACATCTCCTTGAGGCTGCGCGCGCCATACCAGAACGACATCTTGCGAGTGCTGTGTTTGCGTTTCAGCTGGTCAAAGATGTGTGCGCGCATCGGCGCCATACCGGCACCGCCACCGATAAAGACCATTTCATTGTCCGTGTCCTTGGCGAAGAATTCGCCATACGGGCCCGAAATCGTCGTGTGATCGCCAGGCTTCAGGTTGAAGATATACGAAGACATGACGCCCGGAGGTATCGAGTCATCTGCGCCAGGTGGCGGCGTTGCGATGCGGACGTTGAGTTTGATGACGGTTTTCTCATCCGGATAACTGGCCATCGAATACGCACGTATCTCTGTATTCTTGACGTGAGATTCGTAGCGCCACAGGTCATAACGATCCCACTCATCGCGATATTCCTCGTCGATGTCGAAATCGGTGTATTTGAGATCGTGTGGTGGGCATTCGATCTGGATGTAGCCGCCTGCGCGGAATTCGAGTTCCTCTCCTTCGGGCAGCGCGACGACGAGTTCCTTGATGAAACTCGATACGTTCTTGTTCGACACAACCTCGCAGTCGTAGCGCTTAACGCCAAAGACTTCGTCCGGTACCCGGACTTTCATGTCCTGTTTGACGGCAACCTGGCAGGCAAGGCGGTAATGATCTGCCGCGTCGCGCTTGTTAATCACCGACGTTTCCGTGGGCAGAATAGCGCCACCACCCGACAGCACGCGTACGCGGCACTGAGCACACGTGCCACCTCCGCCACAAGCCGAGGGGATGAAAAGCTCATTATCTGCAAGGCTCTGCATCAGCTTGCCGCCGACGGGAACCGCAAGTTCAAGCTCATCATTGACAATGATCTTGACGTTGCCCGATGCCACCAGCTTGGAGCGAGCTGCGAGAATAATGAATGCCAGAATCAGGACGATTGCCGTGAACAGGCCAACGCCCAGAATTACTTCCTGCAGTACAGCAGTGTCGATGTCCACTTTAGATCCCCGAAAAGCCCATGAAGCTCAGCGACATGAGGCCCACGATAATGAATGCGATGCCGAGTCCCTGCAGACCGTTAGGGACATCCGAATATTTGAGTTTTTCGCGAATACCGGCGAGTGCGATCAGCGCGATCGCCCAGCCAGCGCCGCTGCCGATGCCATATACGACCGACTCAGGCAGGTTGTACTGGCGTTCAACCATGAACAAGGTGCCGCCGAGAATGGCACAGTTCACGGTGATGAGCGGCAGGAAGATGCCGAGTGCGTTGTAGAGCTTCGGAAAGAAGCGGTCGAGCGTCATCTCGAGTATTTGCACAAGCGCGGCGATCACACCGATGTAGCTGACCAAGCCCAGGAAGCTCAAATCGACGTCGGGTAGACCGGCCCAGGCGAGCGCACCATCGGAAAGCAGGTACTTGAAGATAAGGTGATTAACCGGAACGGTAATGACCTGGATTACGATAACCGCAACACCCAGTCCAATAGCGGTTTCAACGCGTTTGGAAACAGCGAGAAACGTACACATGCCGAGGAAGAACGCGAGTGCGAGGTTCTCGACAAACGCGGCTTTGACGAAGAGACTTACATAGGCTTCCATCAGTACACCTCTGTCCTGTGGACTTCATGAATCTGGTAGTCAGGTTTCTCTACCTGCTGTGTACGCCAGGTGCGAATGCCCCAGATCAGCAGGCCGATGATGAAGAATGCGCTGGGTGGCAACAGCATCAGGCCGTTGGCTTCGTACCAGCCGCCATTCGATGTCAGCTCAAGCACCGGGTAGCCCAGGAGTGTGCCCGCACCGAAGAGCTCACGCAGCGTGGCTACGGCGATCAGGATGATGCTGTAGCCGAGTCCGTTACCCAAACCGTCAACGAAACTCATGACGACTCCGTTCTTCATAGCGAAGGCTTCGGCACGACCAAGAACAATGCAGTTCGTGATGATCAGACCGACGAAGACCGACAATTGCTTGCTGGTTTCGAACGCGTAGGCTTTGAGAAGCTGGTCGACCAGGATCACAAGCGACGCGATGATCGTCATGTGTACGATGATGCGAATGTTGTTGGGGATCCGGTGGCGGAGCGCACTGATCGCCGCGCCGGCAAGTGCGGCAACGCTGGTCAGCGCGACACACATCAGGAGGGCCGGCAACAGCGAGGTCGTGACTGCCAGCGCCGAGCAGATGCCAAGCATCTGCAGCGTGACCGGGTTGTTGTCGACCAACGGGTCGATCAATACTTTGCGTGCTTCACTCATTAGCCAGCCTCACGGAAATTCTTAAGATACGGACCGAAGCCGTGCGGTCCGGTCCAGTACCGGACCAGTCCTGACACGCCGTTACCTGTCAGTGTTGCGCCTGCCATGCCGTCAATCAGGTGCTCTGGGTTCTGGGCCCCGGCGGCCACAGGGCCACGGATGACGCGTATCTGCGGCTCATCGCCACTGCCGTAGACCTGCTTGCCTACCCACAATGCTCGCCAGGGTTCCTTGTCAATCTGGTCACCCAGTCCTGGTGTCTCGGCGTGTGCGTAAAAACGGAGACCCCTGATCGTGTTGCCATCGGGTGCCACGGATAAGTACCCGAGCATTGTCGACCACAGGCCCTTGCCGTACACCGGCAGGATTATCTGATCGACAATGTCACCGTTCATGACGAGGTAGACAGGTGCGTTGATCGGGCGCTGACCTATGCCCGCGAGATCCAGTTCGTCTGGAATGGGGACGTTACGTTCTGCATTGGCTGTATCCGTATACTCGCCGGTCTCCAGGTTGACCATGCGCGGCTCGATGGCCTGAAACAACTCGGCAATATCACCACCGGGTTCCATGAGACCCGCGACGTCCAGAATAATCCGCTGGCGAAACGCTTCCTCGTTTTTCTCTTGCACCGGTTTCAGGACGATCGCGGCACTCGAAACGATGATCGAGCAAACCAGGCTGAGCCCGATTGCGATGATCAGCGTATTGGAAATGCTGTCGCGGTCAAATTCTTTTTTCTCAGACATTGCGTTTCAGCCTCCGCTTAACGTTGGCTTGCACTACGAAGTGATCGATTACCGGCGCGAACACATTGGCAAACAGGATGGCGAGCATGATGCCTTCCGGAAATGCCGGGTTAACGACACGAATGAGCCAGGTCATGAACCCGATCAGGAATCCGTAAATCCACTTGCCGGTATTCGTTTGGGTGGCACTGACGGGGTCGGTCGCCATAAAGACTGCGCCGAAGGCGAAGCCGCCGAGGACCATGTGCCAGTGCCATGGCATAGCCATCATCGTGTTGCTGCTCTCGCTGCCGCTAAAGATCAGCGTCGGGATAATCAGGCCGATACACACGGCGAGAATGATGCGCCACGATGCGATGCGCGTGAAAATTAGAATGAGAGCGCCGAGCAGACAGGCGGCAGCCGATACTTCGCCGATCGAGCCCTGCATCTGGCCGAGGAAGGCCTGTGTCCAGGTGAGGCCCGAGTCCAGAACGCCTTGAAAGCCCTCGATAGCGCTGATGCCGAGTGCCGTTGCGCCACTGAAGCCGTCGACGGCTGTCCAGACAGCGTCGCCGGATATTTGCGCAGGGTAAGCGAAGTACAAAAATGCACGTGCGACGAGCGCCGGGTTGAGAAAGTTCTTGCCTGTTCCGCCGAAGACTTCCTTACCAATAATGACGCCGAAGCTGATGCCGACAGCAACCTGCCAAAGCGGGATCGTAGCCGGAAGAATGAGCGCGAACAGCCAACCGGTCACAAAGAAACCCTCGTTGACCTCGTGGTTGCGTACAGCCGCGAAAAGAACTTCCCAGCTGAGGCCCACGACCATCGTAACGATGTAGATGGGCATAAAATACAGTGCGCCCTGCAGCAGGCAGTCGTAGATGCTTCCCGGGTCGTAGCCGGCTCCCAGCAGTGGCAGCAATGCGCCCCGCCAGCCATCTATACCTGTGAGGCCGAGACTTTGCATAGCCATATTGGCCTGGAAGCCCGTGTTCCACATACCGACCAGTGCCGCCGGCGTCGCCGCAATAACGACGAGGATCATGACGCGCTTCAGATCGATCGCATCACGAATATGAGGCGAACCACGTGTCAGGTCACCGGGTGAAAACAGGAATGTGTCGACGGCCTCGAAGAGCGCGTGGAAGCGCTCGAAGCGGCCGCCCTGCGTAAACAGGGGTTCCAGGTTATCGAGGAACGAGCGTAGTTTTTTCATTAGCCGTTTACCTCGATTTCGTGCAGCGTCTTGCGCAGGTGTGGTCCATATTCGTATTTGCCGTTGCAAACATAGGAGCAAAGGGCGAGATCTTCCTCGTCCAGTTCAAGGCATCCCAGGGCGCGAGCACCGTCGGTATCGCGCACGAGAATGGCTTTCAATAAGGGTGTCGGCAGGATGTCGAGCGGCATGACCTGCTCGAAACTACCGATCGAGACCATGGCGCGCGGGCTGCCGTTTTGGGATGTCGTCATCCGCAGTTTCTGGCCGAAAAACTTACCGAGGTACACTCGAGCTGCGGAGAATCTGCCCATACCCGGTCGCAGAAAGCTCAGAAATTCGCGCGGTGTGCCTTCCTGTAACACGGTCAACTGGTCGTCGTAGCGACCGAGGAATGCAGCCCAGCCCGATGCGCGGTGGCCGTTGAGGACCGATCCTGAAATGACGCGCACATCTCCTGCTTCGATTTCACCCCTGACCAGATCGCTGGTATTAGCGCCCAGTCGCGTGGTGATCAGACGCGGGTTGAGGACCTTGGGACCGCCGAGCGAGACGACGAGACCTACCGGCAGGCGACCTGTCGTAAACAGTTGGCCCATGGCGATGACATCCTGGTAACCGATGTGCCAGACGATTTTCTGCTCGCTGACCGGCTCCAGGAAATGAATGTGCGTGCCCGCCAGCCCTGATGGATGGGGACCGGAAAACTCGACGTGTCGGATCTTGTCGGTGGTTGGGCAGTCGATCCCCGCATTGTGCGCAGTGCAGGTATAAACGGGGCCATCGGTGAGCCGCGACAGGAGCGTCAGGCCGTTCGCAAACGCATCCGGGTCGCGCGCAATAATGACAGCCGGGTCGGCCGCGAGCGGATTTGTGTCGATCGCCGTCACAAAAATTGCGCTGGTGTCGGCATCTGGGGCCGGAATCTTGCTAAATGGCCGCGTCCGTAATGCCGTCCACAGACCCGAATCCAGCAGGTTCTTGCGGATTGCATCGTTGTCGAGGTCTGCAAGCGCGCTAGCCGGATATTTCGCGAACTCGACTTCATCGTCGCCATCGAGATTGATAACAACCGACTGCAGGACGCGTCGCTCGCCGCGATTGACAGCAGCGACGATGCCACTGCCGGGTGATGTGAAATTCACACCGGGGTTGGCTTTGTCCGTGAAGATCGTCTGTCCCAGTTTCACCCGGTCGCCTTCCGCGACCAGCATCCGGGGCTTAAGGTCATAGGTGTCCGGGCCGACCAAGGCGACCGATGTGACATCGGGTCCCGGGGAGATACTTTGTTCCGGGGCTCCGGGCAAAGGAATATTGAGGCCTTTCTTTATTTTAATGTGCATAGGATTGGTCGCTGATTAGAACCACAGGGCAAACAGGGCGCAGAGGGCGAGCCAGATACAACCGATCGTGTGTACGCCGAGGGTTGCTTCTATCGACTTCGCCATGATTTCACGTTGTTCGATGCCGCCGCGTATACCGGCAGCAGCTTTCCAGCCCAGAGCCAGCAGGCCGAGCGGTACTAGCGGTGCAAGCAGGGGCAAATGGCCTTGCGCCGTCAGCAGTACGACACTGGCTGCGGCCACGACGTGAATTGAAAAATAGAGGTTCGCGGTTGCATTGAGCCCCAGGCGCACAGGCAAGGTGTTCTTGCCACAGTTTCCGTCCGCCTTGATATCCGGGACCTCATTAATAAGCAGGATTGCGGCAACCCACGCGCTGACAGGGATGGAATACAGGATTAGCGTCGTGTCGATCGCCGCACCCTGCAGCCAGGCGGCACCGCAAACCGGTAATACACCGAACGCAATGGCAACGGCAGTTTCGCCAAGCCCCAGCGAACTGAGCTTAACGGGGCCCAGAGAGTAGAAAACGCCGAGTGCGATGCCGATTATGCCGAACGTAATGACCATTGGGCCTCGTTCAACAAACAGCGCGAGGCCAGCGAGGGTTGCGATAACGATCAGCGTGATACCGAGCCGGGCCATGCGCCGCTGCGACAGGATGCCAGTCTGGATAAATCGTGAGCCGCCTGTATACGGGTAGATGCGCAGATCGTTTCGCGGGTCGGTGCCAATTTCGTCGTCGCCAACATCATTAAGGACATTGCTTGCAGCATGGACGCACACAGTTGCCAGGAGTGCGAGTACGAAGACGTACACGCTGAACTGCCCGGCTGCGTACGCACCCCACGCAGAACCTACGACAACCGGCAATACCGAGGCCGGGAAGAATTTGGGGCGGGTGGCGTGGAACACGCGCTTGAGATTCTGTTTGAAGGAGTCGCCTGCGAACTCCTCTGGTACCGGGTTGAGCGGTCGAATAGTGTGTTGTGACATTGCCTGATCCCTGCTTTATTGCTGGGTGAGCGCACCCAGGCGGTTTTGTGTGAACCTTTTATACCGGAAAGAGACTCTATATACATACGCGGTTACCCCTAACTGCACGGGGGGAGATTTCGCAGTTCGAGACGCTGTACAATAGATCGTTTTGCCGGACTTGTGTCCCACACGGCGGCAGCAAAAATTTTCTTAGAAATTGGGATAAATTATTATGAAATTCAAAAGGTTGATAGGCCTCGGCCTGATCGCACTGATGCTGGGTGCATGCGGAGGCGCAAATCAGGAAGAAGCGACTGAAACGGCACCCGCTGCGGCTTCTGACGAGATTTCCGTAACCGAGGCCGAACTTGCGGGCAATCCGTTCATGGAAGAGTGGGATACGCCATACGGCGTGCCGCCTTTCTCGACGATCGAAAACGCGCATTACATGCCCGCTATGAAGCAAGGCGTGCTGGAGCTTCGCGCCGATGTCGACGCCATTGTGAACAATGCCGACGCGCCGACTTTCGAGAACACCATCGTGGCACTGGAGCTGGCAGGTGAGCTGCTGGGTGACGTTGCCTCTACATTCGGCAATATCACCGGGACGGATACGGACGATGAGCTCCGGGCGCTCGAGACCAAGATCTACCCGATGCTGACGCGCGAGTTCGATGCGATCACGTTGAACCCGGATCTCTGGCAGCGCGTCAAAACCGTATACGAGCAGCGTGACAGCCTTGGGCTGGACGAGCAGGATGCACGGCTACTTGAATTGCGGCACCGCTCGTTCATTCGTGCCGGTGCGGCGTTTACTCCTGAAGTCAAAGCTCAAATCGCCGAAATTAATGCGGAGATGTCGGCAATAACGACGACGTTCTCGCAGAACCTGTTGCTCGAAACCAAGGCGTTTACGCTTGAGCTCAAGGAAGATGATGAGATTGCAGGACTCAGCGATGACTTTAAGGCAGCTATCTGGGACGAAGAGAAGCAGGCCTGGGTTGTCGGTCTGAACCGTTCATCTTACGAAACATTCATGGTGCAGGCTGAAAACCGCGAGCTCCGCGAGAAGCTCTTCAACGGCTATCGCCTGCGTGCATCAGAGGGCGAGCGCGACAACGGCCCGCTGGCGATCAAGGTCGCCCAGCTGCGAGCCAAGCGTGCCGAACTGATGGGCTATGAGTCGCATGCTCACTACATCCTCGAGTACAACATGGCGAAAACGCCGAAAGGTGCCGAGGACTTCCTGCTGCGCGTTTGGCGCCCCGGCCTGGAGCAGGCCAAGCAGGAACGTGAGGATATGCAGGCAATGATCGGCGATGAGTTTACGTTTGCCGCTCACGACTGGTGGCACTACGCCGAGAAACTGCGTCTCGAGCGCTACGACCTCGACGAGAATGCGACCAAGCCGTATTTTGATCTCGAGAATGTTCGGGCCGGCGCCTTCGAAATGGCGAATCGTCTATTCGGCGTCACGTTTGAGGAAGTCGACGTTGAAGGCTGGAACCCGGTCGTCGTGTCGTTTGACATGAAAGACGAGAACGGTGATCACCTTGGTCTGTTCATGACCGACATGTATGCGCGTGACTCCAAGCGTGGCGGCGCATGGATGAGTTCGTATCGCGGCACGTCGAACATCAACGGTGACACGATTCGCCCGCTCATCACCAACAATCTGAACCTGCCGACGCCGCCTGAAGGCGATCGGACGCTGATGCGCTTCTCTGATGTCGAAACGCTGTTCCACGAGTTTGGTCACGGCTTGCACGGCCTCATGACCAAGATCGACTACCCGATGTTCTCGGGTGTCGACGGCCCGCGCGACTACACTGAGTTCCCGGCGCAGATTCTTGAGCATTGGACGAGCCAGCCGGAAATGCTGGAGCTTTACGCCACGCACTACGAGACAGGCGAAGTCATTCCTCCCGAACTCGTGGACCGTATGCTTCTGGCTGCGAACCACAACCAGGGCTTCTACACGACCGAGTATGTTGCGGCGTCATTGCTCGACCTGCGCTGGCACATGCTGAGTTCGGAAGAGGCGGCTGCGATCACGGACGCGCACGAGTTCGAAAGAGAAGTCCTCGAAGGTTATGGCCTGATTCCTGAAATCGAGCCGCGCTATCGTTCGGAGTACTTCGCGCACATTTTCTCGAGCTCGACGGGTTACTCGTCAGGCTACTACGCCTACCTGTGGTCGGAGATCCTGGACGCTGATGGTTTCGCTGCGTTCAAGCAGGCCGAGAACATCTTCGATCCCGAGGTGGCGGCTCGTCTCAAGAAGTGGGTGTACGAAGCAGGCGGCCTGAAGCCGGCTGACGAGCTGTACCGCAATTTCCGTGGTTCCGACCCGAGTATCGAGCCCTTGCTCGAAGGCCGCGGCTTCGCTGTTGAAGAGGCGGGCGGCACCTAGCCAGGAGCCAGGGGACAGTCACCTCCACAGCGGGGGGACAGTCACCTTCCCTGCGAGAATGGCGAGGGGACAGTCATCTTTCCAAAAGGTGACTGTCCCCTTTTTTAGTAGGTGACTGTCCCCTCTTGGTTAGGTGAGCAGTCGGGTTACGCCCCACCAAAGGCCGGTCAGGCTGATCAGCAGTGACCCAGGACGTGCTACCCAGGTGCGGTAGCGTAGCTGGCCGTCAGGATCCTGCAGCCACCTGCGCAGCAATAATCCGAGGATGGCCGCGACAAGGATTACCGAGAGTTGACCAATTTCGACGCCGACGTTGAACCCGATCAGCGCGCTCCAGAATTGGCCGGGTGGCAGACCCAATTCGCCAAAAAAGCCGGCAAACCCAAGGCCGTGGATCAGGCCAAAGCCAAAAACAACCAGCGGCCGCCATTTCGTCATGTCCTTGAAGACGAGATTCTCAATAGCCACAAAGGCGATGGTGAACGCGATCAGGGGCTCGACGATGGCGGAGGCGGGCGAGATCACGCCACTGGCTGCCAGACCCAGCGTGGCAGTGTGGGCGACGGTGAACGCCGAGATCTGCAAGACAAGCGCCTTGAGTCGGACTGACGCGAGGAAAATGGCGAGGACAAAGAGAATGTGGTCGGCGCCATCGGGCAGGATGTGACCAATGCCGATTTTGATATACAACCCCGCCGTTGACAGGAAGCTACGTTCGTTGCCCTGCGCATCGAAGATCGGCATCTCGGTTTGGTTGAGGTCGCCTTCAGCACTGTTCATTTCAGCCAGCGCGGCACACAAGGCCGGATCCATGCCATCCTGGCCCGGCACGCACAGTTCGTCCTCCGGGTGACCGAACCCGTTGCCGGCAGCCAGAAACAACAGCACTGTGACGATAAGTTTGAAACGCATGCCGGGATTCTGACAGGAATAGGCGGATAAGTTCGACCGACGACTAGAACGTCAGGACAACCTTGCCCAGTACGCGGCGCTCGGTGATGACGCGAAATGCCGCGGCGAAATTATCCAGTGTGAAGGCTTCCGAAAACGTCGGTTGCAGTCGCCCGGCATCGACCATGCGTTCCAACTCCTCAGTGTTTTGAGCGAATTGATCCGGGTGTTTCTCTGCCCATGTGCCGTACCAGACGCCGACAATGCTGGCCTCCTTGAGGAGGGTCAGATTGATGGGCAGGCGCGGAATGTCTCCGCTCGCGAAGCCGACGACCAGATAGCGACCGTGCCATGCACACGCACGCAATGCCTGTTCAGCCAGGTCGCCGCCAACAGGGTCGTAGATGACATCTGCGCCTTTGCCACTCGTCAGTTCCTTTACCGCGTCCTTGAGTCCCTGCTCGGCGTAGTTGATGGTGTCGTCCGCACCGGCTTCACGGGCGAAAGTCAGCTTCTTCTCAGAGCTGGCTGCTGCGATCACACGTGCGCCCATGGCCTTGGCAATGTCCACAGCCGCGTAACCAACGCCACCGGCGGCGCCGAGGACGAGCACGGTCTCGCCGCTCTGAAGGTCTGCTCCTTGCTTGAGGCCGTGGTAACTCGTGCCATAGGCGACCGAATAGGCGGCGCCCTGCTCGAATGTCATGGATTCGGGCAAAGAAATGGTTGAATCTTCCGCGACGGTGGATTTCTCCGCGAATGCGCCACCGCGCAATGCGCCGATGATCCGATCGCCGACCTCAAAGCGGGTGACGTTCTTTCCAACCGCCGTTACCACTCCCGCCGCTTCATTGCCTGCGATAAAGGGCGGCTTGGTCTTTACCTGGTATTGCCCGGCGATCATCAGAACGTCGGCAAAATTGAGCCCGGCGGCCTTAACGTCAAAGACGATCTCGCGGTCGCCCGGCACCGGGTCGTCCCAGTCTTCGACTGTCATGGTGTCCGGCGTTCCGTATTCCCTGCAAACCAGCGCGCGCATTCGTGATATCTCCCGTAAATAAACGGCCAGTCTACATTGACTGACCCATCACCGCGCAGCCTGTATTAGAATCCCGACTCTGCAGCGCCCATCCAGTTCGGAGTTACTATGTACCGCAAGCCCATCCCAGCTTTTTTCGCACTCATTGCGGCAGCCTTTGTTGTCACTGCCTGCTCCAATGACGAAGAGGTCGTTGTCGATAACTACGACCCGGCACGCGACTATTTCACATTCGCCAACACCGATCAGTTCGTCACGGAACACCTGGCGCTGGATCTCGATGTCGATTTCGAGGCGCAGCAACTGGGAGGTTTTGCCATGCTGACAATGCGTCGAGCGGATGCGGCAGCATCACAGGTGACACTCGATACACGCGACCTGACCATTGCCAGCGTGGCTGTCCTGCAGTCGGGAAATTCCGTGCCGGCGGAATTTCAATTCGGCGAGGAACACGCAACGCTCGGTACACCACTTGTTATTGATTTGCCCGCCGATACGGGCGCTTCATTCGATCTGATAATCGAGTACCACACGAGCCCATCGTCGACAGCGTTGCAGTGGTTGCCGCCCGAATTGACCGCCGGCGGCAAGCACCCTCTGATGTTCTCGCAATCGCAGGCCGTGCATGCGCGCAGCTGGGTGCCGCTGCAGGATACGCCGGCAATTCGTATTACCTATGAGGCGACGGTGCGTACACCCCGATCGTTACTGGCGGTTATGAGCGCGAACAACAATCCGCTGACGCCGCGCACGGGCGAATATCATTTCGACATGCCGCAACCCATTCCGTCCTACCTGCTGGCGATCGCCGTAGGAAACCTGTACTTCGCGCCCCTGGGCGAGGACACGGGTGTGTACACAGAGCCGGAGTTGCTCGATGCGTCGGTTTACGAGTTCGCCGATACCCAGGCGATGCTTGAGCAGGCAGAAGCGATGTACGGCCCCTACGACTGGGGGCGCTACGACCTGCTCGTATTGCCGCCGAGTTTTCCCTACGGCGGGATGGAAAACCCTCGCCTGTCCTTCATTACTCCAAGCTTGCTGGCCGGCGACCGTAGCCTGGTGTCCGTCATTGCACACGAGCTTGCGCATTCCTGGTCGGGAAACCTGGTGACGAATGCGACATGGCGAGACGGCTGGCTCAACGAGGGCATGACCAGCTACATAGAGTCGCGGCTGATGGAGGTGATTTACGATATCGATCGCGTCGATGAAGAGCGCGTACTCAGCTATCGCGAACTGCTGCAAGATCTTGAGGAAGTCCCTGAGCCTATGCAGGCGCTCGCGCCGCGGCTTGACGATACGAGCAGTGAGGATTTCCAGGGAGGTATTCACTACAGCAAGGGACAGATGTTCCTGGAGTACCTTGAGAAGGCGTTTGGCCGCGAGGCTTTTGATGTTTTCCTGACGTCCTATTTTCAGGAGTTCGCGTTTGGAACGATTACCACGGAACAGTTCCTCGATTACCTCGAGCTGAATCTCCTGAGCCAGGAAGGCTCACCGGTGACGCGTGATCAAGCCGAGCAATGGACTTACCAACCCGGACTTCCGGAAGACGCGTTGATCCCACGTTCTACCAATCTGGATTCTGCTGCGGCAATGGCAATCGCCTGGGCGAAAGATGATGTTGAACTCGCGGAAATCCCCGTTGGTGACTGGAGCCCGCAAGCCACGATTCACTTCATCAACAGCCTGCCGGAAGAATTATCAAACGCGAAACTTGCGGAACTGGACGCCGGTTGGGGGCTTGGCAAAACGAGTAACGCCGAGATCGGTCGTACGTGGTTTATTCAGGTGGCGACGCGGCGTTACACAGATGCCTACGCCGAACTTGAGGCTCACCTGAATAGATTCGGCCGCGGGCGACTGATCGCGCCGGTATACAGCGCGCTGGCATCTAACGGAGAAGACCGTGAACTCGCGCTTGAAATGTTTGAGCGAGCCCGCGGTGCTTATCATCCAATTACGGTCGGCTGGATCGAGGCTGGTCTGGAGAGGGCTGCTGATTAGCCTGCCGGCGCAGGGGTAACCACAACGACGGGCCGCGAAAGCCGACACGTTCGCGCGCAGCTTGTCGAGATCTATGCCGAGGAACGCCAAAAACAGGGAAAATACCTATCGGAAGGGGTTACTGTCGGGCGTAAGGTGAGTCCATGACTGACGCCCAGATCTTGCTGGCGACCGCGGCTTTGGTAGCGTTCCTGCATACCATTCTCGGTCCGGACCACTATCTCGTTTTTACGGCGATGGGTAAGGCGCGTGCCTGGAGTTTGGCGAAGACGTTACGGATAACACTCTATTGCGGTCTGGGACACGTTCTCGGCTCGGTCATCATCGGTACCGTTGGAATAGTGGCTGGCGCTCAGTTGGTTGCCCTTGTCGAAATCGAGGGCCTGCGTGGCAGCCTGGCCGGATGGGCGCTGATGGCGTTTGGCCTGATGTATTTTGCATGGGGCCTGAAGCAGGCTGGCCGTTCGCGCAGGCATTCGCACATTCATGTTCATCAGGATGTGGTGCATGACCACGAGCACGACCACCACACCGATCATTCACATGTTCACGACGTCGCTGCAAAGCGCTCAATCACGCCCTGGGCAATGTTCATTATTTTCGTTCTGGGGCCGTGCGAGGCACTGATACCGTTATTCATGTATCCCGCGGCACAACAGAGCACAGCACTGATTGCTGTCGTTGCGGTGGTTTTCAGCGTAATCACCGTTCTGACGATGCTGGCCTGTGTGGCCGCTACAACGATCGGGCTTGAAAAGCTGAAGCTACCGACGACAGGGCGGTATTCGCAGGCCGTCGCCGGGGCAGCCGTATTGGCTTGCGGTGTCGCCATCACCTTTATGGGGCTGTAAACTACGAACCGGACCTCCAGACAATTAAGGCTGTCACCGAGTTTATCGAGCAGCATCTTCAAGTATAATCCCCGCTTGAATTTTCACCGAGATCGCTATGCAAGCTTCCCTTTTTGAGCAGGGCGTCACGCTCATGCTTGTCGGTATGGGTACGGTCTTCGTATTCCTGACGCTGCTGGTCATGGCGATGACCGGAATGGCAAGCGTTATCAGGAGCTTGAACCCGACTGCGGAAGAGGGTGCCAGCGACGAGGAAGTCGCGGCAATCACCGCAGCGATTGCGATTCATCGTCGTAAACACTCTTAGTATTGAGAAGCATTTGATATGAGCAATAAGAAACCTCTCGGCATAACCGAACTCGCCCTGCGCGATGCGCACCAGAGCCTGCTCGCAACGCGCATGCGCATCGACGACATGCTCCCCATCGCGGGCAAACTCGACAAGCTTGGCTTCTGGTCCATCGAATCATGGGGCGGCGCGACATTCGACTCCTGTATTCGCTACCTGGGCGAGGATCCCTGGGAGCGCATCCGACGCCTCAAGGCGGCGATGCCGAATACGCCACAGCAGATGCTGTTCCGCGGCCAGAATATTCTCGGTTACCGCCATTATGCTGATGACCTCGTTCGCAAGTTCGTTGAGCGCTGTGCGACCAACGGCGTCGATGTGTTTCGTATTTTTGACGCCATGAATGACGTGCGAAATCTCGAAACGGCGATCAAGGCGACGCTTGAGGTTGGCAAGCACGCGCAGGGTACGATCTCCTACACAGTCAGCGACGTGCATACGACCGACCTGTGGGTCGACATGGGCAAGCGCCTGGAAGATATGGGATCGCACTCGATCTGTATTAAGGATATGGCTGGCTTGCTGCGTCCCTACACGGCGTATGAACTTGTCAGCCGCCTGAAGGAAACCGTCGAAATTCCCATTCATATGCATTGCCACGCGACCACGGGCTTGTCCATCGCAACTCTTGTCAAAGCGGCGGAAGCCGGCATCGACAATATCGATACGGCCATCTCGTCAATGAGCATGACCTACGGCCACTCTCCGACAGAAACGCTCGTTGCGATTCTTGAGGGTACGGATCGTGATACGGGCCTCGACATCAATGGACTTGAGGAGGTTGCGACCTACTTTCGCGAAGTGCGCAAGAAGTACGCGAAATTCGAGGGCGCGCTCAAGGGCGTCGACTCGCGCATCCTCATTGCACAGGTGCCTGGCGGCATGCTGACCAACCTTGAGAGCCAGCTGCGTGAGCAGGGTGCAAGCGACAAAATCGACGAGGTGCTTGAAGAGATTCCTCGCGTTCGAGAAGACCTTGGAATGATCCCGTTGGTGACGCCAACGTCACAGATTGTCGGCACACAAGCAGTCATCAACGTACTCCAGGGAGAGCGATACAAGGTCATCAGCAACGAGACGTCCGGTGTACTCAAGGGAGAATACGGCGCCACGGCTATCCCGGTTAATGCCGAGTTGCAGACGCGAGTGCTCGAAGGATCCGATCCCGTCACCTGCAGACCGGCGGATTTGCTCGAGCCCGAACTGGACAACCAGACAGCTGAATTGACGCGGATCGCGAGCGAAAAGGGCATTCGGCTCGCCGACAACGTCGTCGATGATGTGCTCACGTACGCGCTGTTTCCGCAAATTGGCCTCATGTTCCTTGAGAACCGCGATAATCCGGACGCGTTCGAGCCGGCACCGACAGGCGAGCCTGACACACCGGCCGCTCCGGTTGCAGCGGCACCCGCCGGCGGCGAGGGTGTTTATTCGGTCCGCGTCAACGGCAAGGAGTTCACGGTTGAGGTCGCAGAAAGCGGCCAGTTATCTGTTGGCGCGGCTTCAGCACCGGTCGCGGCTGAAGCTCCTCCCACCGGAGGTGGCAAGCCAGTTAACGCTGTCCTTGCCGGTAATATTTTCAAGGTGCATGTTGCGCCAGGTGCAACGGTGAAAGAAGGTGATCCGTTGCTCGTTGTCGAAGCGATGAAAATGGAAACCGCCGTCGCAGCGCCTGCGTCCGGGACCATCACAGACGTCTTTGTCGCCGAAGGCGACAAGATCAAGGTTGGCGATGCCCTTGTGGCAATCGGCTGAGACGACCTGACTCGTGGAAATGCTTGAGCAAATCTGGACGGGGTCGGGTGTCTACCAGATCTCCGGTGGTCAACTCGCCATGCTGGGCGTGTGCCTCGGCTTGCTTTACCTCGGTATCGTCAAGAAGTTCGAGCCTCTTCTGCTCGTCACGATTGGCTTTGGTGGACTGCTCAGTAATATCCCTGGCGCTGGTATTGCAGAGCCGGGTGGCTTGTTGTTCATGGCCTACGAAGTCGGCATCAAGTCCGGTGCGTTTCCGCTGATTATCTTTATGGGAGTCGGTGCGCTTACGGATTTCGGACCATTGCTCGCCAACCCGCGCACGCTGTTCCTCGGCGCGGCCGCACAGTTCGGTATCTTCGCCACCTTGCTCGGCGCGCTTGGCATGACGGAGCTCGGCTGGATGGATTTTTCGCTGCGGGAGGCGGCGGCGATTGGCATCATTGGCGGTGCTGACGGCCCGACCGCGATTTATGTCGCCGGGCAGCTCGCGCCGAATCTGCTCGGGGCCATCGCAGTAGCTGCCTACTCTTATATGGCGCTCGTACCGCTGATTCAGCCGCCGATCATGAGGGCACTGACGACCAAGGCCGAACGCGAGATCAAGATGGTCCAGCTGCGTGAAGTGTCGACCGCGGAACGCATCATGTTCCCGCTGATGCTCCTGCTATTGGTTGGGCTGATGTTGCCGACCGCGGCACCATTGCTCGGCATGCTGGCCTTCGGCAATTTGATGCGCGAATGCGGCGTCGTCGACCGCCTCTCAAATACGACGCAAAATGCGTTGATCAACATCGTCACCATCTTCCTGGGTCTTGCAGTCGGCTCCAAACTGAGTGCCGAACAATTCCTCGTCATGAGCACGCTCGGCATTCTCGTGCTCGGCATGGTCGCTTTTTCGATCGGCACCGCCAGCGGACTGCTCATGGGTAAATTGATGAACAAGATGTCAAAGCAGCCGATCAATCCGTTAATTGGTGCTGCGGGTGTTTCTGCCGTGCCCATGGCGGCGCGCGTCGCCAACAAGGTCGGGCTTGAAGCCAATCCGCACAACATCCTTTTGATGCATGCAATGGGGCCCAATGTCGCCGGCGTAATTGGTTCAGCCGTGGCAGCAGGTATCATGATCATGTTCGCGTCGTAGCCACGGGCCTGTCTATGAGTTCATTATCGATCGTTATTCCGGCCAAGAATGAAGCCGGCGCCATCGGCACAGCCGTC
>Ga0224504_10000246_pt1 | contig 24370 bp, 20 predicted proteins | sample SF_Oct11_sed_USG_3_FD_170160 | JGI IMG/M metagenome (GOLD analysis project Ga0224504, IMG submission 170160) | Sediment microbial communities from San Francisco Bay, California, United States - SF_Oct11_sed_USGS_24 | ecosystem: Environmental > Aquatic > Marine > Sediment | place: USA...
GGGCAACCTGGCAGAAATATGACATCCATACAAAATACTCTGAACCTCGAGGGCGTTGAGCAGCAGCCGCTCAAGGAGTACACCGAGCGTGCGTACCTGGATTACTCGATGTACGTCATCCTCGATCGCGCACTGCCACAGATTGGCGACGGCCTGAAGCCGGTACAGCGTCGCATCATCTATGCAATGAGCGAACTCGGTCTCTCGGCCACCTCAAAGCCCAAGAAATCGGCTCGCACAGTTGGCGACGTCATCGGCAAGTTCCATCCACACGGCGACTCGGCGTGTTACGAAGCGATGGTGCTCATGGCGCAGAGCTTCTCGTATCGCTACCCGATCGTCATCGGGCAGGGAAACTGGGGGTCGACTGACGACCCGAAATCGTTTGCCGCAATGCGCTACACCGAGTCGCGCCTCGCGCCGTACGCCAAGAGCCTGTTGCAGGAACTCGGACTGGGCACCGTCGACTGGGCGCCGAACTTCGACGGCACGCTCAAGGAGCCCGTGGTGTTGCCGGCGCGCCTGCCGAACCTGCTGCTCAATGGCACAACAGGCATTGCCGTCGGCATGTCGACCGATGTGCCGCCGCACAATCTCAATGAAGTGACGAGCGCGCTCGTCCATCTGCTCGACAACCCGAAGGCGACAGTCGACCAGCTCATGAAGCACGTCAGGGGACCGGATTTCCCGACGGGTGGTGAACTCGTGTCGTCGCAGGATGATATCCGCGAAATATATACCACCGGCAGTGGCACGCTGCGACTGCGGGCGGCCTACAAGATGGAGGGCACGGATATCGTCATCACGTCGCTGCCGTACCAGATCTCGGGTGCCAAGGTTCAGGAGCAGATTGCGGCGCAGATGCGTGCCAAGAAGTTGCCGCAGGTGGACGATCTTCGCGACGAGTCGGACCACGAGGACCCGACACGTCTGGTCATCAGCAAGAAACGCGGTGTCGATGTCGATCAACTCATGTCGCACCTGTTTTCGACGACGTCGCTCGAGCGTACGCTGCGCGTCAACATGAACATCATCGGGCTTGATGGCCGGCCTCGAATGTTCAACCTGGTGGAGATACTCAAGGAATGGCTGACGTTCCGGAAGGAGACCGTCAGGAATCGTCTCGGCCATCGCCTGCAGATCGTCAACGATCGACTGCACATCCTGGACGGCCTGCTGGTTGCCTACCTGAACATTGATGAAGTCATCGCCATCATTCGTGAAGAGGATGAGCCAAAGCCGGTGCTGATGAAGCGCTTCAAACTGTCCGATATCCAGGCTGAAGCAATCCTCAACCTGCGTCTGCGCAATCTTGCCAAGCTCGAGGAATTCAAGATCAAGGGCGAGCAGGATGAATTGCAGAAAGAGCGCGACCTGCTTGACAAGACACTCAATAGTGCCGCGCGACTCAAGACGCTCATCAAGAAAGAGATTCTCGAAGATGCGGAAGCCTATGGCGACGAACGCCGCACCGAGATTGTCCGACGCGAAGCGGCGCAGGCCCTCGACGAGACGCAACTCGTCGCAAGTGAGCCTGTCACGGTGGTGCTGTCTCAGGCCGGTTATGCGCGTGCTGCAAAAGGCCACGAGATCGATCCGGAAACGTTGAACTATCGCTCGGGCGACAGCTTCCTTGCGTCTGCACAGGGTCGCAGCAATCAGCTCGCGATGTTCCTGGACAGCACCGGACGCGTCTACAGCGTCGTTGCGGGTACATTGCCGTCGGCGCGCGGGCAGGGCGAGCCACTGTCCAGCCGATTCAAGCCACCCGATGGTGCTGCGTTCTGCGGCGCGATGATTGGTGACCGCGAACAGAAGTACCTGCTCGCCAGTGATGCGGGCTATGGGTTCATTGCCACGCTCACGGACCTCGTCTCGCGCAACAAGGCCGGTAAGGCGGTGCTGCGTGTACCGGCAGGCGGGAAGGCCGTCGTGCCCGCACGGGTGCCGGGAGATAAGGAGTGCCTGATTGCGGCCATCAGCTCCATTGGTCGACTGTTGTTATTCGAGATGGAAGAGCTGCCCGAACTTGCCAAGGGCAAAGGCAACAAGCTCATCAATATTCCTGGTCCGAAATACAAGAGTGGTGTTGAGAAAATGGTCGCAGCCGCTGTGGTGCCCGAAGACGGGCATCTTGAGGTTTACACGGGAACCCGCAAGATGACAATCAAGTGGAATGACCTCGACGATTACTACGGTGACAGGGCCCTACGCGGCAGCATGCTGCCGAAGGGCTGGCGAAAAGTTGAGCGCCTCGTCGGCGTCGAGTAACGGTAACCCGTTACCCGAGTTTACCGCCCGAGATATCCATCTCAGCTGTCTCATCGTCGTTCGCGACCGCCATCTCATCCTCATAGTCCTGCTCAAGAATGTCGTAATCGACTTCATTATTGATCATATAGTTATCGGTATTCAGCGTTTCGTCGTCTGGCGTGACGGCAACAGCCTTCAGGTCGCGTTCGGTGGCTTCGTCATGCGCCGGCATCTTGGTTGCGTCCATTATGACTGACATATCATAGTCATCGTCCTCAGGAAGGACTTCGCTCTCAAGAATCGACGCCAGCTCTTGGCGCATCGTCGGCAGGATATCGGTTTCGCTGATCGTCGGTTCTGGTTCGAGCGGCAGCTCCATGTCGAGTTCTGTCGTCGCAGTAAAACCAAAGTCTTGGGCGATATCCATGTCGGTACCTTGCGAGAGGCCCGTTCCCAGTACGAGGTCGGCATCGAGTGCGAGGTTCTCCTCGGTTGGGGAATCATCCTCAATATCGTAAGCGGGATCATCCTGTTCGAAACTTGCGGCGGTAGCCGCAATGGCGCCAACCGGTGCCGACCCGAAACGGCTTCGAATACGACGCCCGAACAGAGCGAGCAGACCGAAAAACGCGACTCCACCACCGACAAACCAAGCGAGCATTGACGTAGACTCGCCACTCGGTTCGGTCACAATGGTCGCCGTCGGGCCTTCAAGCTCGGTATTCGGAATAAGAACGGTGCTCTCGGGCTGCACAAGCGGGTTTTCGCTGTCCACAACCACGTCGCCCGGACGCAGTTCACCGATGCTGCTGGCGGCGGCTTCCTCGACGAGCGCATCGTCAACGGCGGCAACCCCGGCAACGGATTCGGTGATCTCTTCGAGAATAGGTGGTTCGTAGACGGAGCCATTAATGACTTCGGCGGGCGCGACTTCGGCAGGCGCAACATCGGCAGGTACGGCAGTATCGGCTACAACCGACGCCGAGCCGTCCAAGCCAGCGATTGTCAGCCAGCTGCCGGCCTTAAGCTTGTTCGGATCGTTGTCGATGAACGCATCAGGGTTTGCGTCGAAGATGGCGTTAACAGCAGGCCAATGGCTCATCGAGCGATTTTCAATTCGTCCGACGATTTCGCCGAGCGTTTCCCCCGGCTTCACCTGGTAGCGGGTCGACTGGCTGATCGGTTTGGTATCCACCGGGGTCGTTCGTGCGCGCCGTGGAGTCGTCTGTGCGGCGGGCTGCGTCGTTGCTTCTACAACGGCGGCCGCGACAGGTGCAGCAATCGCCGGGGCAACGGTCGTCGGGTCGACAAACAACATGTATTCGCGGCTGAGGTTCGGGGTATAGGGGCAGTTGATCGTCACGCGTGTGCCGAGCATGGGCTCGCGAACAAGGTTGTCGCCGGTGATTACGATAGCACTATTCGTGATGCTGACCGCGCTCTTGCCGATGCCCGGCAAGCCGCCCGTCGAACGGCCGCCACTGACAGCAACACAGGAGTCACTCAACATTTCGTTGGGCGCCAGCGCATAAGCGATACTTGCCCGCAGGGGTTGGCCCAGGCTGGACTGAACGGTCAGCTCACCCAATTCCAACGCCATAGCAGGCGTTACCGCCAGGCCGCCACTGATGGCGATAAGTGGCAGCAGAGCCCGCGTCGTCGCACGGTCTAAGGTATTCTGCGGATAATGAGTCTTCTTCACTTCAAGTGCCCCGGTGTTCGTGCCATACGCAGACTAGAATTAACGCGCGTTTGAATCTACGAAGCCATTCTAGTTTTTGGCACGTATGTAGCGTTAGCGGATGGTTCCATTAACGCTGTGTGACATGCGTCACGTTTCCTCGGGGTTCAGGTGCCGTGCGCGGCCGTGAGCTCGTCGAGCGTATTGGTTACGCCACTATTGCGATCCTGCAGGACGACTTCAGGCTCGTGGACATAATGTCCCTGCATGAAGTCGAGGCCCAGCTGGAAGAGCACGGCCATCGCGTTCGCGTTTTCGACGCGTTCTGCGATCGTTTTGATATTGCGTGACTGAGCTGCATTGACAATAATTTTGACGGCACCCTGCATGGACTCGTCGGTCATCAATGTGTGCATGAGTTCGCCATCGATCTTGATGTAGTCGGGCTTCAGGATGTCGAGTATCTGGAAGCGTTCCTGATCGACACCATAGTGTTCAATGGCAAAGCCAATGCCGAGCTTGCGCGTGTGATTCACGAGCTCCCGGGTCTGCTTGATGTGTTTTGCGGCATCGGTCTCTGGAACCTGTACGACAAGGCGTGAGCAGTCGAAGCCGTTCTCATCCATCTTCTGTTGCATCCATGCAGGCGTGCTTGGGTCGGTAATCGATTGTTTGGACAGGCGGACGAACACGCGGTCGGCCTCATTGTTGGCGCAAAACTCCATGGCTGCAGTCACCATCCAGCGGTCGATGTTCTTCATCATGTTGTTGCGTTCGGCGGCCGGGATGAATTCGGACGGTAAGACGGAGTTGTTCTGCTCGTCGATCATGCGGACCAGCAGATCGTACATCTGGATCGAATCGCTGCGCAGTCCGGCGATCGGCAGTTGCGCAAGGCGAAAGCGATTGTTCATCAAGGCGGAATTGAGGTGTTTGACCCAGATGGCGTCGAACTCGCGTTGTTTTGTATCTTGCTTTGTAGACTTACTGAGGAAGGACCTACTGCCGCCGGCTTTCATACCCTGTTCATAGGCATTGACTGTCGCAGCTACGAATTCTTCCAGATCGTTGAAGACTTCACTGACGCCGCAGACGCCAACTGTGCAGGCCATCTGTGTCGACGTGTCGCCAATCTCAAAGGTAGTTGTTGAGAGGTGATCGATGAGCTGTTTGCCCCAGACCTGGGCGTCACGGGCGCTGCCACGTTCGAGCAACACCATGATAGAGGTACCTTCGAAGCGTCCCGCAACATCGCGTGGATGCATGCGCTTGCGCACGACTTCTGCGAACTGCGCGAGAATCTCTTCCGACTGGATGATTCCCACCTTTTCACGTATCAAGCCAAAGCTGTCGGGTTTGATATAGACAAGACAATGCGTGCCGGATGCGGGCTTGCGTTTCAGTCGTTTGGTAATTCGTTCGAGAAACTGCGCTCTATGGAAAAACAGCATCGTCGGGTCGCGTTTGAGCGCATCGTGTACGAGCTTGGTTGGCTCTTCTGCAGCTTTTAATCGCGGAGCGACGCGAATCTGCACATTGGGGCCATCCTCGAGATCGATCTTGCGGAATTCAAGGTGCATGTCTTCCGCTTCTCCAGAGTCGATGTGGGCCTTAACAATTAGCTTTTCGTCTTTTTGCCACTTGCCCGCCACCGTCGCGACCAGCGCGCCCTTGAGTGCCGCACGGCTTTCGGGTTCAAAGTAGTCCATCAGGGGCAATCCGATGAGCTCACCCTTGTCCGACAGTTTGAACTGCTTTAACCAGGCGTCATTGACGTCGTTGAAGATGCCTTCCTGAACCAACGCATAGCTACTGGCCGACGCTGCCATGTGATGTTTGAGGTGATTCTTGTATTCGGTCGCCGACTGCAGCGTGGAGTTCAGTGCGCGTTCAACGCGTAAAGCGCGTAATTCACGTGTCACGACGGACTGCAGGCGTTCCTTGAGTCCCATGGACACCAGGTCACAGGCACCCGAGCGCATGGCGGATTCGATGCTTCCTTCATCGGCATGTGCCTGCATGGCGATGACCGGGATTTCCGGGTTGTAACGGTCTTTCTGTTTGACGACCTGGCGAATGGAATCGGGGTAGCGGTCGCAGTTCAATACAAGGAGTTCAACAAGTTCCGCAGCCAGCGTATCCGCCAGCCGGTTGGAACTGGCTATCCAGTAACAATGCGCCGCATGGCCCGCGTCGCGCAGTGCACTGTTAATCAGTTCAACGTCGTCCTGGTTATCCGTCAGGACAGCGATTGAGATGCTTTGGCGCCCGTTCAAATCCAAATCCCTGGTAAGCCGGGTAATTTCCCGTGATGTCCATATTCTGTTAAGAATCATAGAGTCTAGACACAGATGCCGGGGTAGTCCCGAGCCGGAGTCCAAAACCGTGACCTGTATCTAGTTTCGGCCCCATATGGCGGGACTGTGGGCCGAAAATTCGGCTGGCGCGGCGCCGTTACTCCGGTATCATAGCGCCTCGCCACCAATCGGTGAATTGGCTTTCGAGAGCGACAACCATGGCAAATTACAGCACCAGCGAGTTCAAGTCGGGCCTGCGGATCATTATTGATGGCGATCCGTGCATTATCGTCGACAACGAATTCGTAAAGCCCGGCAAAGGTCAGGCGTTCAATCGCGTCCGTATCCGCAACCTGAAAACGGGAAAGACGGTCGACAAGACCTTTAAATCCGGCGAGTCGGTTGAAGCGGCCGATGTCATGGACACCGACATGCAGTATCTCTACACCGACGGCGAGTTCTGGCACTTCATGGTGCAGGACACGTTTGAGCAGTACGCGGCCGACGCCAAGGCCGTGGGAGACGCGAAAGACTGGATTAGTGATGGTGATATCTGCGGCATCACCCTTTGGAATAATTCGCCGCTGATTGTTTCAGCACCCAACTTCGTGGAACTCGAGATCACCGAGACAGACCCCGGTGTGAAGGGCGATACCGCCAGTGGCGGCGTCAAGCCGGCGACGCTCTCGACGGGTGCCGTTGTGCGCGTGCCGCTGTTTGTGGATCAGGGCGAGACAATCAAGGTCGATACCCGCTCTCGCGAGTACGTGTCGCGCGTCAAATAAAGTACTTGCGCGTCTCCTGTAACGCGCAAAATTTGTCGCACAATGTCTCTACGCCAGCCTGGTCTTCTACGCTGAAGCGGCGCGTGATCGGGCTGTCGATATCGAGTACCCCGATAAGCTGGTCATGCACAACCAACGGCACCACCAGTTCCGAACGAGAATCCACGTCGCAGGCGATATGACCGGGGAACGCATGCACGTCGGCGACGCGTTGTGTCTCCAGTGTTGACGCCGCTGCGCCGCACACACCTTCATCCAGCGCAATGTGCACACACGCGGGTTTTCCCTGGAAGGGCCCGAGAACCAGTTCGTCGCCGCGCAGCACGTAGACGCCCAGCCAGTTGATCTCTGTGATTGCGTTATACAGGAGTGCAACAAAGTTGCTGGTCGCCGCCAGTGCATCGCGTTCGCCGTCAAGTAGCGCATGCAGTTGGGAATTGAGGAGTTGGTAATCTGTCTTGATCATGCGTCGGGCTCGAAGGCGAAAGTTAGTACGTCGCGTATATCGTCGGTCTTGTCGTGGATCATTTGCAAGCGCTCGAAGCCCATCGCGACTCCGGCGCACTCGGGAAGCCCTGACCCCAGGGCGGCAATCAGGTGCGAGTCGACGGGACGAATGGAACGTCCACGCCGGGCTCGGGCCTCATTGTCCGCAGCAATCCGCGCCGACTGCTCGGCAGCGTCCGCGAGTTCCACGTAGCCATTGGCCAGTTCGACCGGGCCAAGAAAAACCTCGAAGCGATCGGCGACGCTTGGGTCGTCCGGGCAGAGCCGAGCCAGTGCCGCCTGGCTGGCTGGATAGTGTTTCAAGACGGTCAGCCGGTCGTTTGCGAAGCCCGGAACAACGCGGGTCGCCAGCAGCAGATCCAGCCAGTCGTCTTTTTCGTCGCCGATTGCGGTGCGCAGTCGATTATCCGCATCGACGGCATTCGCCAGCGATTTCGTATCCGCGCTGAGCGGGTCGAGGCCGGTCGCGTTGAGGACGGCCTCGCGATAGTCGAGCTGTGCAGGTTCCGCAACGGGTGCCTTGTCATCGAGAGCGCACTGCATGACATGGAGGGTATCGTTGATGATGTCGTCGAGGTTCATACCGAGGCGGTACCACTCGATCATGGTGAATTCGGGCTGGTGTCTGCGTCCTGCCTCGCCGTCCCGATATACGCGGCAGATCGAAAAAATGTCGGGATAACCGTCGGCAAGGAGGCGCTTCATGCAGAATTCGGGCGAGGTGTGCAGGAACATCGGCCGTGCGCTGACCGCACTTGCGGCAATCTCAAAACTTTCAATCTGTGTGTCGCTGACGGCAGCGGCGCTGAGCGCCGGCGTATCGACTTCGAGGACTCCGGACTCTTCGAAACAGGTACGCACGCGGCGCATCAATGCGGCACGGCTGGTCGCGGCTGCCGGGCCGGATGCAGGCCGCCAATCGCTCACTCAGTGGCGCTCTTCAATTCGCCAATCTCCACGCCCATCTTCAGCGTCTCACCGGGTTCCAGGTCATCATCCCATGCGCAGGTGCCTTTCGGCAGGAGCAGGATCACGGTAGATCCCATATTAAACCAGCCCAGCAGATCGCCTTTTTGCACTTGCGTGGGGTGGCCGGATAAGTCCAGCACATCCACGACGCCTGTCTTGCGCGGTCTGATCTCGCCCGTCCAGGGCGTTGAGATACTGCCGACGTTGAGTGCACCAACGAAGACCAGCACTGCCGGACCGTTCGCGGTGCGAAAGTGCATGACCAGGCGTTCGTTACGGCGGAACAGTCCGTCGAGATGCGAGACTGTCGCTTTATTGACACTGAACAGGTCGCCCGGCACGTAGCGCGCGGCCACCAGCTCACCGGCGATCGGCGCATGCACGCGATGATAGTTGTACGGCGCAAGGTAAACCGTCGCGAAATTGCCGCCCACGTAATGTTCGGCTTCGACAGTATCGGTCGCGAGAAGGTCACCCAGCGAATAGTCGATGCCCTTGGCCTGGAAGATGCTGTCACCGTGAATGGTGCCGGCAAAGCTGACGGTGCCGTCGACAGGCGAAACGATGGCATCGTGGTCATCGTCGATCGGACGTGCGTCGTCGGCAAGTTCGCGAATGAAGAAGTCGTTGAACGTCGCAAAGTCGTCCGGCACATTGAGCTTTACTTCTTCCAGATCCACGTCGAACGCGCTGGCGAATTTCGTGATGAGGAAGTTCTTGGTGCCGGTGTGGCGAATTCGTGCGATACGCCAGATCACGGCCGTGAACCAGTGACGCGGCAGCAGGTATTGCAACAGTACAAATGCTCTGGCAATCATCAGTTGTCCTTTGGAAATACGTAGTCGACAGACAGCACGGGCGTGCCGGCACTCAGGAATTGCAGCGTGACCGCATCACTGCCTTCGTGTGCTTGCATCAGCATCAGGTGTTTGCCGCCGCGCTCCAGCACAACGCTGCCGTGCGCGGGCACCACAAGCGCGTCAAGTCGGCGCATGCGCGATACGCCATCCGTTACTGTCGTCTCATGAATTTCGACACGCGCAAATTGTGGGCTGTAGACGCCGGTTATGTTGATGACCTCAGCGGTGTTGTTCCTGAGAACAAAGAACCCGGCGCTCATGTTCCTGCCTGGTATGGGTTCCGTGACTTCCAGTTCGCTGATTACCAGTGGCGGCTTGGGTGCGCCACAGGCAACGAGGGCACTCGCGAGCAGAGCAACTGAGAGGCGCATTATCGGTTGCCCATGAGAATCGGCAGATCATGGACAAAGTTGTCCACAACGTGGCGACCGCTAAATACTGCATGGAATCCGCCATCAGGATCGATCACGAGCACCGCGGCGGAGTGGTCGACCGAATAGTCGGCGCCATCGTCATCGCCTGATTGCTTCTGAAAGAAAATTCCGAGCCCGCCGGTCAGTTTCCGGACTTCCTCGAGCGTGCCGGTAAGCCCAAGGTTGCCGTCGCCAAAATAGTCGATGTACTGACCGAGAATCTCCGGCGAGTCTCTCTCGGGATCGACACTGACGAGGACGATTCGCGGCAATACCTCACGACCTTGATCTGCGAGTGCCTTCTTTGCCGCTGCGAGGACCTGCAGCGTCGTCGGGCAGATATCCGGGCAGTGGGTAAATCCGAAAAATACGAGGTCCCACTGACCTTCGAAGACAGACTGGTCGACCGACTCCCCAAACTGATTGAGAAGCGAGAAGGCCGGTACCGGTTTGGGTACTGGCAGCGCCAGTGCCGAAGTCGGCGCATCCGGTGCCTGATTACGTGCCGCGACAAACACGCCTGCGGCAAGTGCGATGGCCAGTGCCACGGCGACGATAATATATCTGGGGCCCATAATGATGATCAATTAGCAACGGAGGATCAGGCGACAATTCTACAGGCAGAATGACCATGAGCGTGATAGATTCGCGCGGCATGAACGTCGAGCAGCTCATTCGGGATATTGCCGGCCGCTTTGAAGCGGCTAAGCTTACCTATGGGCATGGCACCGACAATGCAGTCGACGAGTCGGCCTGGCTCGTTTTCGCCTGCCTGGGTCTCTCGCACGACGATGCACCCGCTGTCTATGCAAACCCGGTTGCCGCAGAAGACGTGTTGAAAGTCGGCGCGCTGGCGGCTCGACGTACCGACGAGCGGGTTCCGCTCGCCTATCTCATAAACCAGGCCTGGTTTGCCGGGCTGGAGTTCTATGTCGACGAGCGCGTTCTCGTGCCGAGATCGCCATTCGCCGAACTCATTCACAACCAGTTTTCACCCTGGATATTACCGGCCGAGGTCCATCGCGCCGTGGATCTGGGTACCGGCAGCGGTTGTATCGCGATCGCGACGGCCTTTGCATTTCCGGACGCGCATGTCGATGCCGTCGATATTTCCGATGATGCACTCGCCGTAGCCAACATCAACGTTGAGCGCCATGGGCTTGAAGGCCGGGTACAGACCATCAAGTCGGACTTTTTCGACGCGCTCGGCGACGCTCGCTATGACCTCGTGATCAGCAATCCGCCCTACGTTGACCAGATCGACATGGATTCCAGGCCTGCGGAGTATCGGCATGAACCCGAGTTAGGACTGGCGGCGGGTGAGGACGGTCTCGAGTCTGTCCACAAGATTCTAAGAGACGCCTCGCGATTTATGACGGACAATGGAATACTCGTTTGTGAGGTCGGCAATAGTCAGGCAGCGCTGGAAGCTGCCTATCCGGATCTGCCTTTCGTCTGGCTTGAGTTCGAGCAGGGCGGGGTCGGAGTATTCCTGCTGACCCGCAAAGATTTGCAGATTAAATAGACAACAGATCGGATAACAGACAGGTGTCAGGCAACAGCTTCGGAAAATCATTTGTGGTAACGACCTTTGGCGAGAGCCATGGCGTGGCGCTTGGCTGCATCGTAGACGGCTGTCCGCCTGGTATGGAACTCGCGGAGGCCGACATCCAGGTTGATCTCGATCGGCGTCGACCGGGGCGCAACAAACACACAACGCAGCGCAACGAGCCGGACCAGGTGCGCATTCTGTCCGGCGTATTCGAAGGCAGGACTACGGGAACGCCGATCGGCCTGCTCATCGAGAACACCGACCAGCGATCCAGGGATTACGGCGATATCAAGGACAAGTTTCGTCCCGGTCATGCTGACTACACCTACCAGCAGAAATACGGCATCCGCGATTATCGCGGTGGCGGCCGGTCGTCGGCGCGCGAGACAGCGATGCGTGTAGCGGCCGGTGCGATCGCGCGCAAGTACCTCAAGGAACGTGAAGGCATCGATATCAACGGGTATGTTGCGCAGCTGGGGCCGATCGAGCTGGCGGCCAGCGACCTGTCGATCGTCAATGACAACCCGTTCTTTTGCGCGGACCCCGATAAACTCGATGAACTTGAGACGTTCATGAACGACCTGCGGGAGCAGGGCGATTCAATCGGCGCGAAGATCAGCGTGCTTGCGCATGGATTGCCGCCTGGCCTCGGCGAGCCCGTGTTCGACAAGCTGGAAGCCGACCTCGCGCATGGCCTGATGAGCATTAATGCCGTCAAGGGTGTTGAAGTCGGTGCCGGCTTTTCCGCGGTCACACAGCGCGGCAGCGAGCATCGCGATGAAATGTCGGCGACCGGCTTTGACAAGAACGATGCGGGCGGCACGCTCGGCGGGATTTCATCGGGCCAGGACCTGTTAGCCAGCATCGCGCTAAAACCGACCTCCAGCATCACCAGGCCGGGAAAGACCATCGACAAGAGCGGCAAGGACACAGAGATAGTCACCAAGGGTCGCCATGATCCCTGTGTTGGCTTGCGCGCTACACCCATCGCCGAAGCTATGGTGGCGCTCGTTATCATGGATCACTACCTGCGCAATCGGGCGCAAAATGCCGATGTGGATTCGGCTACTCCCAAGCTTTCGTAGAAGGGCCTTCAGACCGGGACAAACAAATTATGAGTAAAAAGTTTGATATCGCTGTCGTCGGTGCCACAGGCGTCGTCGGCGAGGCAATGCTGGCCATATTGAGTCAGCGAAAGTTTCCGGTAGGGAAGATCTATGCTCTTGCCAGTGAGCGCTCGCTTGGGAAATCGGTCGACTACGGTCGCCGTGAACTCATGGTCGAGGATCTGGCTGAATTCGATTTCTCCAAGGTGCAGATTGGCCTGTTTTCCGCTGGCGGGTCGATTTCTGAAGAATACGCGCCCAAAGCTGCTGCAGCCGGGTGTGTTGTGATCGATAACACGTCGCACTTTCGCTACGACGACGATATCCCTCTGGTCGTGCCGGAGGTCAACCCGGAAGCGATTGCGCGGCACACAGCCCGCGGCATCATCGCTAACCCGAATTGTTCGACCATTCAGATGGTTGTGGCGCTGAAGCCCATCTATGACGCCGTCGGCATTGAGCGCATAAACGTCTGTACTTACCAGGCGGTCTCCGGTGCGGGTCGCAGCGCTGTCGAGGAACTCGTGCGCCAGACGACGGCCTTGCTGAACGGACGTCCGCTGGAGATCGAAGGGGATGCGAAGCAGATCGCCTTCAATGCCATCCCGCATATCGATGTCTTCCAGGACAACCGCTACACCAAGGAAGAGATGAAGATGGTATGGGAAACGCGCAAGATACTGGAAGACGATAATATTCTTGTGAATCCGACGGCTGTGCGGATCCCTGCATTTTTTGGTCACTCAGAGGCCGTCCATATCGAAACTCGGGACAAGATTTCGGCGGCCGATGTGTCTGCTTTGCTGGCCAAATCTTCTGGAATCGAAGTGCTTGACGGCGTCGAAACAGGGGAATATCCGACGGCTGTCACCGAAAGCTCGGGTGCAGACCCTGTTTTCGTCGGGAGAATCCGTGAAGACATCTCACATCCGCGTGGAATTGATCTTTGGGTCGTCGCCGACAACATACGTAAGGGCGCGGCTCTAAATAGCGTCCAAATTGCTGAAATATTGGCAAAAAACTATCTTTAGGCTATAGTTCGCAGGCAAATATCGGCCCTGACTGGATGTCTTTAAGGGGCTTTGTGGGGTTTGGAGAAATACATTATGTCGCGACGTCTTACGCGTATCTCGCTTGCACTTGTCCTTTTGCTGTCGAGCGAGGTCTGGGCCATTGGACTCGGTGATATCAATCTCGAATCAGCGCTGAATGAACCGCTGCGTGCGCAGATTGTTTTGCTGTCGGCCACGCCTGAAGAGGTGGCAAACCTCAGCGTCTCTCTGGCCTCGGCCGATACATTTGAGCGATACGGTCTCGATCGGCCGTTTTATCTTCAGGGAATCGAGTTTAACGTGTCGTCGGATGGCGCCAATGGCGCCGTTGTTGAGGTACGTTCCCGCTCGCCGATTACCGAGCCATTCCTGACATTTCTCGTTGAAGCTACATGGTCCAGCGGCCGCCTGCTGCGCGAGTACACCGTTCTCCTGGATCCGCCGACCTACGCGCCGCCGGCCGTGAAGCAAGCAGCGCCCGTACAGGCTCCGCGTCGTGTGACGCCAACGGACAGTGCACGCATCGAACGTCAGCCCGAGCCTGCGCCCCAGCCTCAGGAACGTGCGACGCCGCCGCCGCAGCCGCCGCGCGTGACTCCTCCGCCAGCGCCGGAAGGGGAAAAAGAGCCGGTTCGTTATGCACCGCCGCCTGCGCCAGGTGATTCGGGTTACTCGACATCGCCCGGCGATGAACTCTACGTCGAACGCGGCGATACCCTGTGGGGCATCGCGAGCCGCATGCGTCCCGACAGCCGCCTGACGATCAACCAGACCATGATCGCTATTTTTGAAGCGAATCAGCACGCCTTTTCGGGCAACATTAATCGTCTGAGCGCCGGCGTTTCGCTCAACATCCCAAGTGCTGATCAGGTTTTCCAGATCAGTCGTGGCGAGGCGTTATCGTCGGTCCAGCGCCAAAATGAGGAATGGGGCGGCCCGGCAGATTACGCGGCGCCGGATTCCGGCTACGCGACCGAGCCCGATGCGGCGGAGACGCGCCCCAGCCTGGTGCTTGTGCCGCCTGACGAAGAGCCGGCGGGACTCGACTACGACGATGATCTCAGCGCGTCCGAACCGATTAGCCGGGAGCAGGAGATCGCTGATCGTATCGCCGATCTTGAAGCAGCCGATGTGCCCGATCAGCCATCGCTGATTGAAATTCGGGATAACGAACTTGCTTCGCTGCGCCAGGAACTTGCTGAAATTCGCGGTGAAGTCTACGAACCGCCGGTCGACGAGACGTTGGTGGACGAGATCGCCGACGATACGCTCATTGACGACGAATTGATCGATGACGAAGCACTGCTTGCCGATGATGCCGCAGCCGCTGACACTGCTGCGGATGAGGCAGCGGATGAGGCAGCGGATGAGGCAGCGGATGAGGCAGCGGAACCGCCGGCAACTACGGTCCGCACGCCGCGGGTCAACGAGTCCAGCATCATGGATCGCATCATGGGCATTCTCGGTAGCTGGTGGCTGAAAATCGGTGCGGCTGTCGTCCTGGCTGCCGGTGTATTGCTCTGGTTCCTGCGTCGTGCCAGCGGGGATGGTGATGACTCACCGTGGGAGACGCTGGACAAGGACGAACTCGCAGCTGGTGCCATGTCGGCGACCGAAATCTTGCGGGCACCAAGCCATGACGACGAATCGATTGTCGTGGTCGAACAGGATTCAGGCATCCGTCCGATGGAACCTGAGTTTGGTGAGGCAACCGAGAACATCGAGACCATTGAGGCGCCTGCGCCGGATATGGCCACGGCAACTGGCGATACGGGTGATTTCCGTTCCTTGGAAGATACGTTCAGCAGCGATACCGCTGTTAATCTCGATCAGGCCGATCCGCTGGCTGAAGCCGATTTCCACATGGCATACGGTCTTTACGACCAGGCCGCTGAACTCGTCAATGGCGCCCTAGAGTCCGACCCCAATGATACGGCGCTCATGTCCAAGCTTTGTGAAATCTATTTCGTATGGGGCAACCAGGACGCCTTCATCGATGCGGCCGGACGCCTCAAGACAGCCGTCGGCGATAGCGATTCAGGGCTCTGGGACAAGATTGTCATCATGGGCCAGCAAATTGCCGCAGAGCACAAACTCTTCGCGGGTGCGGGAATTGCCGGCGCAACCAAGGCGGTCGATCTGTCCTTCGAAGACGAGATGGATGCGGCGGCCGCACTCGATATGGATTTCGGTGGCGAAGCCGCTGCGGAGGCCGACATTATTGACCTCGGTGGCGATGAAGCGCCCGGTGGCGACGAAGGCATCGACTTTCTGTTTGATGAAACGACAGGTGATCGGATAGCGGTCCCCGACGATACGGAGAATTTTGAAGCAGCGCTGGATGTAACGGCAGGGATGCCGGCACCGGTCGAGACACCGGCCATCGAGCAACAGTTTTCCGATCTGGAAGGCACGTCTGAACTCCCGTCCCTCGACGATGCAATTACCGGAGGTGCCGAGGACTCGGCGGAGGCTACGGCCGAAATCAATCTTGACGAGCTTGACCTCGACATCACTGGCACCAACGAATCGCTTGCGGAAACCGGCATTAACGAGGCACTCACCGATCACGACGACGTGGCCGGCAATGATCTGGAAATCGACGACGACTTCGGCTTCGGCGAACTCGAGTCATCGGCTACCGGCATGCGCCTGGCCCCGGACGAGACCGGCAGAATGCCGCTGATCGACGTCGAGCTTGAGACCGACGTTGACCCAGGAATTGACCTGGACCTGCTCGACGCTACCGGCCGTACGCAGGTACTGAGCGACGACATGGCCGTCGCAACGGGCGTGGACGTTGACGCGGATATCGCCGACGACGAAGCAACATTGCTGGCGTCCGGCTACGGCGACGAAGACGAAGACACAGAAGTCGCGGGCGATGCAGAAACCATGCTGGCACCGATGGACGATGACGACGACTTTGATTTCGCCAAGACCGAGGCCTTGCCGCCAGAGGCATTCGCAGATAGCTCGAGTGTGGACGAGACGAGCGAAATGCCTGCCGTGGCAAGGACGGATGTGGATCTTGATTTGGACGACCTGACAGCTGCTTTGCAGGTTAGCGAACTTGGCGACACGCTTGAGCACCCCCGGGACGATGCGACGGTTGAGCAACCGCGCCCATCACTGCCTGAGGAGACGGCGGAAATTCCGACAATGTCGACCTTACAGGAAGACATGAGTGAAGATCTGCACGAAGCGCGCACGATGACTGAGGTCGGCACGAAGCTTGATCTCGCCCGCGCATATGTCGATATGGGCGATCCGGCGGGAGCTCGCAGCATCCTGGATGAGGTCCTCGACGAAGGTGACGAAGGACAGCGTCAGCAGGCACAGCAGCTGCTTGATTCGTTGCCGAGTTAAGTCGCTCCGACGGCAGCTGAATGCGCGTCGCGCTCGGTATCGAATACGACGGCACGTCGTACAACGGCTGGCAACGCCAGAAAACCGGTCTCGGTGTGCAACAACGCGTCGAAGAGGCGCTCAGCATTGTTGCCAACCAGCCTGTCGAAGTTATCTGTGCGGGCCGCACCGACACGGGCGTGCATGCGACCGATCAGGTAGTGCATTTCGATACGGATAGCGATCGCAGCGAACGCGGCTGGTTGCTGGGAGCGAACACCAATCTGCCCGACGACATCAACGTCAGCTGGGTTACGCTGGTCGCCGATGATTTTCACGCTCGTTTCTCTGCGATGTCCCGCAGCTATCGTTATCTCATCCTGAATCGCCTGCAGCGCTCAGCACTGCATCGCCACCGCGCCTGGTGGGTGTATGAACCGCTTGATGCGGAGCGGATGAACGCGGCAGCGCAGCGGCTGCTGGGTGAACATGACTTCTCGGCCTTCCGGGCTGCTGGCTGTCAGGCCAGCACCGCTGTGCGTCACCTGACTCATATCTCGGTCGCCCGAGCGGGCGACTGGATTACACTCGATGTGACGGCGAATGCATTCCTGCAGCACATGGTGCGAAATATCATGGGTACGATTGCGACAGTAGGGCTTGGTGAGGAAGGCGTCGAGTGGATTACGGAAGTCCTGGAGAGCCGCGATCGCAAAGCGGGAGGAATCGCCGCGCCGGCACACGGGCTGACGCTCGCCGGGGTCGAATACCCGGCAGCGTTTGGCGTTCCGGCGGCTGGCTGTTCGCAAGCTATACGGATATGATTCTCCCATGAGTTGGTTAGAGAAATTGATGCCGTCGCGCATCAGCACTGAGAAGCGCGCCAAGTCGGTGCCCGAAGGTGTGTGGATCAAGTGTTCGAACTGCGATGCACAGCTGTATCGCAATGAACTCGAGCGCAACATGCACGTTTGCCCCAAGTGCAACTTTCACATGCGTATCGGTGCCAGGCGGCGTCTCGGTTTCTTCCTCGACCCTGAATCGCAGCAGGAGTTGTCGGCGCAGCTGGAGCCGGAAGACCCGCTCAAGTTCAAGGACAGTAAGCGTTATCGCGACCGGATTTTGCAGGCGCAGAAGAAGACCGGCGAGAAAGACGCGCTCGTGTCCGCCGCGGGTACCCTGTTCGGGCGTCCGGTCGTTGTCTGTGCATTCGAATTCGGCTTTATGGGCGGTTCGATGGGTTCGGTCGTGGGCGAGCGCTTCGCCCGTGCGGCGCAATATGCTGCTGACAACAACATGCCGCTCGTCTCGTTTGCAGCCAGTGGTGGGGCGCGTATGCAGGAGGCCCTGTTTTCGCTGCTGCAGATGGCCAAGACATCAGCGGCGCTCGCGAACCTTGGTGCGCGCGGTGTCCCTTATATATCGGTCCTGACGGATCCGACCACGGGTGGTGTGTCGGCGAGCCTCGCAATGCTGGGTGACGTAAATATTGGTGAGCCCGGTGCGTTGATCGGATTTGCCGGACCGCGCGTCATCGAGCAAACCGTTCGCGAACGTTTGCCCGAAGGTTTTCAGCGCAGTGAGTTCTTGCTGGATCACGGCGCCATCGACATGATTCTGGACCGTCGCAAGATGCGCGAAGAGATTGGCGATCTGCTGGCAAAATTCTCGAACCAGCCCAGCCCCGTCCCCGCGTCCTGATCTAACGATGTTACCCGCCGGCTCGCCGTTGTCCGCATGGCTGACGTGGCTGGAGACGCTGCATCCCAAGGAAATTGAGCTCGGCCTTGAGCGGGTCCGAGACGTGCTTGGCCGCCTGCCCCTGCAGCGACCCGAGCATGTGTTTCTGATTGCCGGTACGAACGGCAAGGGTTCCAGCGTTGCCATGACGGATGCCTTGCTGCGGGCCGCCGGTCTGCACGCCGGTGTGTATACCTCACCGCATATTCTCGACTACAACGAACGCATCGCCGTGAACGGCGCCTGTGCGAGCGACAGTGAGATAGTTGCCGCGTTCGAAACGGTGGAAATCGTGCGTCAGGGCGTATCGCTCACGTACTTCGAGTACAGCACGTTGGCAGCGCTGGTCGTATTCTCTGCCGCCAATCTCGACGCCTGGGTACTGGAAGTCGGTATGGGCGGGCGCCTGGATGCGACCAATGCGATTGAGCCTACAGCGGCACTCATCACCAACGTCGCGCTGGATCACTGCGACTGGCTCGGCGAGGACGTTGACACCATCGCTGTGGAAAAGGCCGGCGTCATGCGGCGCGATATTCCCGTCGTTTACGGTAGTACCGAGGTACCGCGAACCGTGGTTGCGCAGGCCGAAAAAGTCGGGGCGAAGCTTCTGCTTCGCGGGCGGGATTTTACGCTCGAGGGAGTGCCGCAGCCCGGCCTGGCCGGCGATTTCCAGATTGGCAATGCAGCGGCCGTACTCGCAATGCTCGGCGCCTCCGGTATTGCGGCGGCGACGGCCCCGGAACTCGTCGCAAAGGTGCTGCCGCAGGTTCAGCTCGCGGGGCGCGGGCAGCGTATCGAACAGGAGGGCACCGAATGGCTGCTGGATGTGGCGCACAACCCGGCGGCGGCCACCGCATTGGCCGACATGTTGGCTCAGGCGCAGCATGACGGCGCCACAACCGCGATCATCGGCATGTTGGACGACAAGGACGTGGAGGGCGTAGTTGTGCCGTTAAGCGAGCATGTGGATCGCTGGATTGCGGTGACGGCTGACAGTCAACGGGCGTTGCCGGCGGCCGAACTCGCACGTCGGATCGCCAACGCCAGCAACCGACCTTGCCTGGTGGTCGATGCTGTCCAAGCGGCGCTCGATTCGGCCCGGCGCGACGCCGGAAATAATGACAGAATACTGGTCACGGGATCGTTTTACCTGGTCGGTCCCGTACTCAATCAGCTTAGGCTATACTCGCGACCCCAAAAATGATGGAACGAGCCTTGAAAGAACGAATTATCGGTGCCGTGGTGCTTGTCATTTTCGCGGTGCTCGTTGTCCCCATCTTTCTGGATGGCCCTCCCGCCGGCGGCGAAATCGTAACGGAGCGGGTATTGCTGCCAGGCCAGGAAGACCAGAAGACCCAGACGGTCGTGCTCGACCGGGATCGTAAGGAGCCGGTGCCGGCGGCCAGCGCGCCTGCGCAGGCCAAACCGGAGCCGGTGGTTCGTGAGCCGGTCCGCGAGGAGCCGCAGCCAGCTGCAGTACAGCAGCAGGAGCAGGAGCAGGAGCAGGCTCCCGAGACCCGGGAAGATAAGCCTGCGGCTAGGCCGGCGCCCACGCCAGCCGCGTCAACAACGGGAATGTGGGCCGTGCAGTTGGGCAGTTTTTCCAACAAGGACAATGCTGAGAAGCTGGCGGCGGATCTGCGGAAACAGGGCTACGCGGCGTTCCTCAGCCAGTTGTCGACGGATACGGGTCAACTGCATCGGGTGCGCATCGGCCCTCAAAAGGATCGGGCCGGCGCTGAAGCCATGGCCAGTCGGCTCGCAAAGGTGGGTCACGATGGCCAGGTTGTGCCGCACCCGTGATATTATCCGGTTCCGTTCTAAACCCAAACGTGCCGACCTGAGACGACATCTCCGATGCCGATCATCGACATACTCATTGCCGTTGCCATAGCGATTTCCGTGGTCGTGGGAATCTACCGTGGCTTAGTTAAAGAAGCGATCTCGATTGCAGCCCTGTTATTCGCTATCTGGGCCGCGCTCTACTTCGGTCCGGCGATTGGCGACGTATCCGACAGCTGGCTGAGTTCGGAAGAATTGCAGATGTGGTTTGGCCGGGTGCTTGTGTTCTCGGTCGTCCTTGCGGTCGGCGGCTTGCTTGGTTGGGGCATTTCAAGAATCGTTCGCCTGTCAGTGCTGAGCGGCATGGATCGCTTCCTCGGATCATTGTTCGGAGCCCTGCGCGGCATCCTGCTGGCTGCGGTATTTATTGTCGGCGGCGAGTTCGCTGGCTTCGACAATGATGAATGGTGGCTCAAGTCCAACCTGATCCCGCAACTTGAAGTCGTCGCCGACTGGATTGAAGTCATGGCCCCGCAAGGCCTCGAATTTATAACTCCTGAAGAGGCAGCCAAGTCGCTGCCGACTGATGGTCCGATTGAGCTCTGAGAGAGAGATCTATGTGTGGCGTTGTTGGAATCGTTAGTACGCACCCGGTCAACCAGGATTTGTACAATGCCCTGACCGTTCTGCAGCATCGCGGCCAGGACTCCGCCGGTATCGTAACCTGGGGCGAAGAGCACGGACTCAAGCAGCGCAAGAGCAATGGTCTTGTGCGCGATGTGTTCCGCAGCAGCCATATGCTGCGTCTTGAAGGCAACGTCGGCATAGGTCATGTTCGCTACCCGACCGCGGGCGGTGCGAAGTCCTCCGAAGCGCAGCCGTTCTACGTGAATTCACCCTACGGTATTTGCCTTGCCCACAACGGTAATCTGACGAACTACGATGAGCTGGCCGAACTGCTGATCCGCGAGGATCGTCGGCATCTGGCGACCAACTCGGACTCCGAAGTGCTGCTCAATGTGCTGGCACATGAGTTGCAGACACGCGTTAACGGCAAGCCCACCCCTGAGAATATATTTGATGCCGTCGAAGCCGTGCATAGGCGCTGCAGTGGCGGTTACGCCATCGTGGCGATGATCATCGGCTTCGGCATTGTTGCCTTCCGCGACCCGAACGGCATCAGGCCGCTGGTTCTGGGCGAACGTGAAGGTGACGGCCGGCAAGACTACATGGTCGCTTCGGAGAGCGTGGCGCTCGATGCGTTGCAGTTCAAACGGGTGCGCGATCTTCACCCCGGCGAATGCCTGTACATAGAAAACAACGGCGTGCTGAATACGCGCGGCTTCCCCGGAGAAGCCAGGCACACGCCCTGTATTTTTGAGTACGTGTATTTCGCTCGTCCCGACTCGATTCTTGATGACTTATCCGTCTACAAGACGCGCTTGCGCATGGGCGAGCAGCTCGCTGGCAAGGTCGTGCGCGATTTTCCGGATCACGATATTGACGTCGTGATTCCGATTCCCGATACCAGCAGTACGTCCGCGCTGCAGGTCGCTTATCACCTGGGCGTCAAGTATCGCGAAGGATTTATCAAGAACCGCTATATCGGTCGGACCTTCATAATGCCCGGGCAGGCCGAGCGGATGCAGTCTGTCCGCCGCAAATTGAACGCGATTGACCTGGAGTTTCGTGGCAAGAATGTTCTCCTGGTCGACGACTCGATTGTGCGGGGCACAACCTCGCAGCAAATTATCAAGCTGGCGAGGGAGGCCGGCGCCAAGAAAGTGTATTTCGCATCCGCAGCCCCGCCGGTCAGATTTCCGAATGTCTATGGCATCGATATGCCGGCGGCATCAGAACTGATCGCGAATGGCCGCACGGTAGAGGAAATCGAGAAGATTATCGGCGCCGATCGGCTGATTTATCAGGACCTGCACGGCCTGGTGCGCGCGGTGCGCCACGGCAACTCGGCGATCACGGAATTCGATACCTCCTGTTTCTCAGGCGAATACGTCACAGGCGATGTGACGCCGGAGTATCTCGACGAACTCGAAGCACGGCGTAATGACGCGGCGAAGCAGGCGCGTGAAAAACCTTCTTCCTCCGGCGCCAAGGTCGTCTCCCTTTAGCTGCCGGTTGTAGGGCGGCGCACTGGCACGCGACAATTCTTGCCTATGAGCATCAAGGTCATGATTATCGATGAGCAGGCGGACTTCCGCAGCCTGCTCATGCATCACGTCACCACGCACTGGCCGGACGCGATCATCGCCGCGTACGACCCGACGTCGGCCGGCCATCTGCCCGACGAGTTCTCGGGCGCAGGCAACGACCTGGTGCTCCTCGGCAGCCGCCATGGTGATCGCGACGGTGTTGACGTACTAGGGCGCTTCCTCAAGCAAAAGAACTTTCCCCCCGTGATTTACTTTGGTACCGAGGCGGACGAAAAAGAGGCACACAGGCTGCGACCCGACGCGCATTTCATGCGTGATCACATCAACCACGACTCGCTGATCGTGGGTCTCACTGACGTCCTTGTTAGCCGGGAACATATTGCGTCGACGTCATCGTTGTTCATTGGCGACATGCGAACCGGAATACACCCGTTGATCAAGGGTTATCGCTTCATGCGCAAGCTGGGGTCGACGGAGCACTCGGGCGTGTACCTTGCGGAGCGCGAATCGACGCACCTGCAGGTCGTGCTTAAGGTACTGCGCCAGATGCCGGGGAAGGATGACAGCATCGGCGTGTTTGATCGTTTCCTGCGGGAGTACGAGATGATCGCCGAGATGGATCACCCGAACATAGTGCGTATTTATGACCTTGGAGTGAGTGATGACCATGCGCATATCGCAATGGAGTACGTGGCCGGTGGGGATCTGCGCGTACGTATGGAAAAGGGAATACCGGAGCGCGCAGCTGTCCAGTACATTCGGCAGATCGCGAGTGCGCTGTCCGCGGTGCATGCCAAGGGCGTCCTGCACCGAGACCTGAAGCCGGGCAACATCATGCTGCGTAAGGACGGGTCCATCGCCCTGATCGACTTCGGTCTGGCGAAAAGCGCGAAGCTCGAGAATGAGATTACCGACAAGGGCGAGATTTTTGGAACACCGTATTACATGAGTCCCGAGCAGGGGCACGGTAGCTCTGTTGACGAACGCAGCGATATTTACAGCCTTGGCATTATTTTTTACGAGATGCTCATGGGCAAGAAGCCGTTCCGAGCGGATTCCGCGATGGGCATCATCTACCTGCACGGCAATGCGGCACTGCCATTGCTACCCAGTCGCTTTGCACGGTACCAGGCGCTGCTGAATATGATGCTGGCGAAATCGCCGGACGATCGGCTGCAGTCAGCCTTGGAGATTGAAGAATGGCTGTAGACATGCCGGTTCCGGTTGCGATTGCCGAGTTTCTCGACACGCCGACACCGGACGCCTGGCTGGACGTGGCCAGTGAGCGCCTGCCTGAGATGTTGCTGGATCATGCCAACTGCGAACTCAAGGCAGCGTCTACGGCACTGGGCTTTTTGTATCGCTACCCCGACAGAACTGCGCTCGCGCAGCGCATGTCGCGACTCGCCCGCGAGGAGCTACGACACTTTGAGCAGGTACGCTCCATCATGGATGACCTTGAGATTCCTTTTGAGCGCCTGTCGGCGTCGCGCTATGCCGGAGGCTTGCGCGAGGCCGTGCGACCCGAGGAACCCTACAAGTTGCTGGACCTGTTGTTAATTGGCGCGCTGATCGAGGCGCGTTCCTGCGAACGCTTCGCGAAGATTGCACCACGTCTGCCTGAGAAGCTGGGCCGATTCTACGGTGGCCTGCTGGCCTCAGAGGCGCGCCATTTCGAGCACTACATAGCGTTTGCCAAATCCGAGTGCGGTGTTGATGAGGCGGAGATCGACGCACGCCTCGATGAACTCAAGGTGCTGGAGGCCACGCTGGTGACGGAACCCGACGACGACTTCCGCTTCCACTCCGGCACCCCCACAAAAAGGTGACAGTCACCTATCGAAAAGGTGA
>Ga0224504_10000247_pt1 | contig 24367 bp, 15 predicted proteins | sample SF_Oct11_sed_USG_3_FD_170160 | JGI IMG/M metagenome (GOLD analysis project Ga0224504, IMG submission 170160) | Sediment microbial communities from San Francisco Bay, California, United States - SF_Oct11_sed_USGS_24 | ecosystem: Environmental > Aquatic > Marine > Sediment | place: USA...
GTTCACCGCCACGACCCACGAGCTGGCCGGCTGGAAGTGGACGATCGTGGTCAAGCCGGTGTCGAGCGAGTTCACCTACAACGTGAACTCAGCGGCCTGGGGCTTCTGGGCGATCACGCTGCTGTTGACCGCGCTCCTGGTTCAGTACCTGGTCTCCTCGCAGACCCGCACGCAGGAGATCGAGCGCTCGGTGACCGAGCGCACGGCGGAGTTGTCGACGGCCAACGCGGCCCTGGAATCGGAGATCACGGAGCGCACGCGGGTCGAGCAGGAGCTGCGCGCCGCCAAGGACCAGGCCGAGGTCGCCAACCGGGCCAAATCAGAGTTCCTGGCCATGATGAGCCACGAGCTGAAGACCCCGCTCAACGCCGTCATCGGCTTCGCCGAGATTCTCTGCCGGGAGAACCTGGGGCCGATCGGCAACCGGGAGTACCGTGGCTATGCCGAGGATATTCGGCTGAGCGGCAATCACCTGCTGAGCCTGATCAACGACATCCTCGACCTTTCGAAGATCGAAGCGAACCGCTTCGAGCTGTACGAAGAGGCTGTCGACGTCGCCGATACCCTGCACAGTGTTCTGCCGCTGCACCAGGAGAAGATGGCCGCTGAACGGCTCGAATTCGAAAGCATTTTCGGCGAGCCGAGGTCGGGTCTTCGCGCCGACCAGCGCGCCTTGAGACAGATGCTCATCAACCTGTTGTCCAATGCGGTGAAATTCACACCCGAGGGCGGGCAGATCACGGTAGCGGCGGGCACCGACGGCGACGGTCGTTTCGTGGTGAGCGTGAGCGACACCGGCATCGGCATATCCGAGGAGGATCAACCGAAGGTCCTGCTGCCCTTCAATCAGGTCGATAGCAGGCTGTCGCGCAAATACGAAGGAACCGGCCTCGGCCTGCCGCTCACCAAACGGCTCATGGAGTTGCATGGTGGCTGGCTGGAAATCGAAAGCGCGCTCGATCGTGGCACCAAGGTCAGCCTGATTTTTCCGCCGGACCGTGTCATCGCGCCCGAGACCCGGCGCGACGACCGGGCAAAATCTGGATCCCGGACGGCCGGTCCGGGGTCGAGCACCGCGACTCGACGGGCGGCGGGAGAGTGATCTGTCGGCCGGTTCCGTGAGCACCCGCAGGCGGAGTCCGCGCACTCGCGATGCCGGAGCGATGCCAGCGGGAGGGACTCCACCAATTGTTAACCATTCGCGCCTTAGTCTCCCAGTTGTCACGGAGCGAGGATCGGGTGGTCTGCCCGGCGGCACCCTGCCGTTTCACCGGGCCTGATTTTCTGTGGCGGCCGCGGTTGGGACAGGACGACAACAGGACGGAGTGGCGATCGAATTCGAGACTTTGTATCGAGGAATGTCTTCGCTTTACTCGCATAGCAGAAAACAGCCGGTGCCCCTGGAGGGACTTTCATTGTCTCATGCCGGGCGTTCGCCGATGCCGCATTCGCGTCGACTGACCCTGGCCGGACTTTGCGCGGCGCTGGGCTTACTGACCGGATGCAGTGACACTTGGTCGTTCAGCTCGGTCTTTGGGACCCCCGATTCGACGTCGCAACGGATTGAGAGTGCTCCGGTGAACGAGCCCATCAACGCGGCGGATCCCTTGATCTTCAAAGCGCAGACTCTGCTCGCTAAGCTCGGCTACGATCCGGGGCGACCGGACGGCGTCGATGGGCCTAAAACGCGTGCGGCGGTAAGCAACTATCAGGCTGACACCGGGCTCAAGGCAAACGGAAGAGTCTCGTCGGGCCTAGTCGCGCATCTCGCGTCCAATCTGCGGGAGGGTGGCAAAGTCGCCGTAACGCCGCGCCTGAAGGCCAATTCGCCGCCAGGTTACGAGCCGGGGGACTCCTTTGTCTATTCCGACGGACGGGTCGAAACCGTCGTCAGCGTCGACGGCGACAAGGTCCGATGGCAGAGCAATCGCGGCACCATATTCACGGCCTACAGGGACTTCGTTCTTCCCAGGGCGTCCTGGGTCTCGGCGGGCCAACGCGGGCAAACCATGGTGGGCACGGAGCGCGGGAGGCTGTGGCCGCTCAAGCCCGGCAAGGAGACTTCCTTCTCGGCGAGGACTATCGTTCAGATCAGGGACCGGCCCGACAACACCAGCGAATCCACCGAGCAATGGCACTGCCAGGTGGAGAAGGTGGAAAGGATCTCGGTCGTCGCCGGGACCTTCAACACGCTCAAGGTCGTGTGCCGCCGCCCCGCCCGTGAATCCGCGCTGGAACTGACCCGTGTCTGGTACTACGCGCCACGCGTCCGCCATTACGTCCGCCTGAACGATTTCTACGAGGTCGAGGGGCGGGATCGGCACGTTGAACTGGTGGCGATCCAACCCGGCGGTCGGGGCTGGCCACCGGCGGCGCGCGCCGGCCTAGACTGGGCACTGCAGCATGCCCTGGAAAGCATGTCGAGCGAAGAACAGATCGAATGGAGCAGCTCCGCGGTGGAGACCCGCGTGACGATCAAACCGCACGTCCTGTTCGAACGCGGCGACGGCAAGACGTGCCGGAATTTCGTCCAGATCTGGGCCGACAAGAGGGTCAGGCACAGCTACCCGGGAACCGCCTGCCGCGAGGCCGAGGGGCGTTGGCAGGTTCCTGGCTTGTCCGACAGCCCGGACAAATCCCGCGCGCTGCTCGGCGGCCGGTCCTGAAAGGCCCGACTCTCGACCCGGACAGACCAATTTATACCCTTAGTTAATCCAATGTGTTAGAGGGATGTTAATTCTGCCGCTGGCATAATTTGTGTCGATTACTACACAGATCAGCCCAGAGGTCATGCAGGTACGGCGGCCTTTCACCCCCAGTGCGACCAAGTCGCCCGGGAGCGCCGCAGAGACCGCTGGCATTTTAGACAATATTGACTCGAAAGGCGAACACCGGCCGGGCCGCCAATCTGTCAGAAGTCGCCTCCGAAGTTTCGTAATGGGCCTGCCTCGTCTAGCTCGCCATGGGGGCCGGCAGGTCGTACAGAGCTACCGGAGCTATCGCACGGCCACGCCGCTCCAGGAGCAGCTGCTGACCGGCGCCGTGTTCGTTTTCGGTTTCGTCATCGCGGCCGGCGGGTTCTTCGCAATTCAGAACCTGTCGCGGAGCCAAGCGCAGCAGGAATTTCAAGGTCCGGCCACCCAGTTCATCACGACCTTGAGCGAAGCGGTCGACGGATATGTGGCTGTGGTACAGGCTGCCGGCGCCCTATACGGCGCCAACGACGAGGTTGACCGCTGGACGTTCTTCGAGTTCGCCGGCCGCACCCTGCCGAGCTATCCCGGTATCCGGTCTCTGGAGTGGGTGCCGCGTGTACCGGCCGAACGGCGCCGCGCCTACGAAAAACGCGCCTCGGGCGACGGTCTTTTCGACTTCCGCATCAAAGAGCGCGACGCCCAAGGCGGGCGGGTCAAGGCTGCGGCGCGGCCCGAGTACTATCCGATCTATTACGTGGAGCCCTTCGAGGGCAACGAACGCAGCGTCGGGTTCGATCTGGCTACCGACACCACCGTATGGGAGCATTTGGAACGGGCCCGGGACACCGGCGCGGTCGTGGCCACCCGCAGGCCCCCGTCGACCTGGAAAGCCGACGGCCAGCCGGAGTTCGCCATCGTTCTGCCGATCTACGAGTCGGAGTTGGTGCCTTTCACGGTTCAGGATCGGCGGGAAAAGCTGATCGGCTTTCTGCGCGGCACGTACCGGCTGGGCGACCTGATCAATGCGGCCCTGCCGGGGTTGACCGTGCCTCCCGGGCTCGACATCTATCTCTTCGACACGGATGCCGGGCCAGACCAGCGCCTCGTCTACTATCATCCCTCTCCGTTGCGCCCCGGCCCCTCGAAGCCGCTGTCCGAGGCCAATGCGGTCCAAGGCCTGTTCAATGCCAAGACGCACCAGGTGGCGAACTGGAACTGGCAAATCGTGGTCAAACCGGTGCCGAGCCATTTCACCCGCAACGTGGACAGCGCATCCTGGGGGTTCGTAACCTTCACGCTGCTGCTGACCGCCTTGCTGGTGCAGTATCTGGTCTGGTCGCAGAACCGCGCGCGCGAGATCGCGCGGTCGGTGGACGAGCGCACCGCCGCCCTCCAGTCGGAGATCGCCGAACGCAAACGGATCGAGACCGAGCTGCGCAGCGCCAAGGAACAGGCGGAAGTGGCGAACCGGGCCAAGTCGGAATTCCTGGCCATGATGAGCCACGAACTGCGCACGCCACTGAACGCGGTGATCGGCTTCGCGGAAATCATGGCCGGGCAGTTCTTCGGGCCGCTGGGCAGCGAACAGTATCGCCGTTACGCCAACGACATCCACATGAGCGGCAAGCACTTGCTGAGCTTGATCAACGACATACTGGACCTGTCAAAGATCGAGGCCAATCGCTTCGAGCTGCACGAGGAGATCCTCAGCGTGGCCCGGTCGTGGCGTGCCGTCCACTCCATTCTGCAGGAGAGCATCTCCTCGGCCGGGCTCGCGCTCGAGGCCGATGTTTCGAATTCGCTCCCCCGCCTGTGCGGGGACGAGCGCGCGATCCGCCAGATTTTGATCAACCTGCTTTCCAACGCCGTGAAATTCACGCCCGAAGGCGGACGGATTACGATCACGGCGGGAGTCGACCCGGAGGGCCGGTTGATCTTGAGCGTGGCCGATACCGGGATCGGAATTTCCGAGCAGGATCTGGCCGACGTGATACTGCCGTTCAAGCAGGTGGACGCCTCGCTGGCGCGCAAATTCGAAGGGACCGGGCTCGGCCTTCCCTTGACGCAGCGGCTCGTGGAGATGCACGACGGACAGCTGGAGATCGAAAGCGCCCTGGGGGTGGGCACGACGGTCAAGCTGACCTTCCCGGCGGAGCGGGTCGTGTACGCGGAGCCGAGTGAGGCCGTTTACGGTATTCGACCGGAGGATGTGCCGCAACCGGTTCTCAAGCAGGTGGCCGGGCGTTGATACGACCGTGGAGGGCTAGGTTGACGGCAGGAAGACACGACGGCACATGGACCTCGGAGCTTGGATGGCTCGGATACACCGATTATTAACCGTTCGGACTTTAGGATTTTTCTCAAACTTTACCGGGAGGTCGGCACCCTATGGATGACTGGAGCGCGACTGGCCGGACCGCGAAGGTGCTTGCGATCCTCCGATCCGGGCCGATGCTGTTTAGGAGTGCACCGCCGGGCCGAGGGTAGGGGTTCGATAGAGCAAAGGAACATGGTCATATTTCCTAGGGGTAGCAATGGGCGGCAGGCCTTCCGGGGGGCGGGAGACCGTTTGAGGATGAGCGGCTGCTCGCGACCGGACAAAGTTTCCAATTTCGCAGTCGGCGTGGTGGTCCTGGCGTCGCTCGGCCTGCTGAGCGGGTGCGAGTCGTTCGAGTTTCCAAAGCTGGCGGATATGCCGTGGAACAAGCCGGCTGAGCAACAAGCACCCGCCGACCGAGGTGCCAGCGAGGCGGAGGACAAGGCCGTCGTGCGGCAAGCCCAGCAAATGCTGGCGGACCTCGGTTACGAGCCGGGGCCGGTAGACGGCGTGCTGGGCTCCAAAACGCGTAAAGCCGTGCGCGACTATCAAGAAAAGTCCGGCTTGGCCGCCGATGGCCGGGTCACCTCGGCTTTGTTGCGCCGACTCGAGGACTCCGTCCAGCATGCCAAGGGGCAAGGATCGAAGCCGTCGCCTCAAGATAGGCAGAGCGCCAAGACCGCCCCGAAACTGCAGGTCGGCGGTCCCCCCGCCTATGAAGCCGGAAATACCTTCGTCTACTCCGATGGACGGGTGGACACCGTGGTCGGCCTCAAAGGCGACATGGTGCGCTGGCAGCGCAACGACGGCACCAGGTTCACTGCCGACCGGAACTTCCTGCTGCCCTGGGCGTACTGGCAGTCGCAAACCGAAAGCGGGACGCAAGCCCTGGGCGGCGAATCCGGGGGACTGTGGCCGCGCACAACCGACCAGGAGGTATCTTTTTCGGTCGACTCGGTCGTGCAACAGGGTGGCTCGGGCGCCTTGACGAAATCGACGGAGCGCTGGCGTTGCCGTCTGGCGGGCAAGCGGAAAGTCACGGTTATGGCCGGCGCTTTCGATACGATCAAGCTGATCTGCGACCGCGCAGCCAGCGCTTCCGTGCCGGCCCTCGAGCGAGTCTGGTATTACGCACCGAGCATCCAGCACTTCGTCCGCCTGGAAAACCGCAGCCAGGCTGCCGGAGAGAGCAGCGAGGTCGAATTGGTTACGATCCGGCCCGGCGGGAAGGATTGGCCGCCCATCGCCCGCGCCGCGCTCAGCCGCGCCGTCGAGCAGGCTCTGGAAACGGTGTCGAACGGGCGCGAGGCGCCCTGGCGCAGTTCCGGCGTGGACACCCGCGTATCCATAATGCCGACCTCCCGCTTCGAGAGCGGCGACGGCAAGGTGTGCCGCACCTTTCTGCAGACCTGGTCGGGCAAGGAAGGCGAGCGCAGCTACCCCGGGGCCGCCTGCCGGGATAACTCAGGCCATTGGCGGATACCGGGGCTGGAGGATGGTTCGGACGAAACACTCGCCGTTTCCAAGGGGCTGTCCTGACGGGTGGTTCGCCGCGCCGCCGGCGATCCAGCCGTGGAAGGTCGGCCGCGTGTCCGACGAGATCTCCCGGCTTCCCCCGGTTCATGGTGCTGCGCGACAGCTGGACCCCCTGCCGAATCACACAATCTGTGACTTTTGATATTAGCACTTAAAGAAGCCGTATTTATACCTTATAACTAGATGATTATTCCTGGCGTGGTTTCTTGTCGCTAAGATGGAAACTCTGGTCATACCCGTGGCGGGACGGCGGCGGTCGGAGAGCCGAACGGAGATATCAGCGCGAGCGGCTGGCGGTGGCCGGCTTATTCGCTGGCGCTCGGGCACCCGGCACGAAGAGGCTGGTCCCTTGGTCCCCCAAATGATCGGAAAGCTCGGATGATCGCTCCGCGCTTAAGCGGCCGGGCCACGCGCATCTTCTGTGCCCTCTTGACATTGGGGGTCATTCTCCAGACGCCAGGCGCGGCCTTCGCCGCCGGCGAGGACCCCGTGCGACCGCTGGTCTTCGGCTTTCTTCCTATCGTCAGCCCCGAAAAACTGGTCCGTCGTTTCGAGCCGCTGGTCGATCACCTGACCGAGACCCTCGGCGTTCCGATCGTGTTGGAGACCGCTCCGGACTACGCCGAATTCCTGCGCCGGACCCACGAGGATAAGCGCTACGATTTCCTCTTTACGGCACCGCATTTCTATTACCTGGCGCAACGCGAGGCGGGCTACCGCGTGGTCGCGCGGGTCGATGGTCCGCTGATGAAGGCGGTCATCGTGGCTCGCCGCGATAGCGAGATCGCGGCGCCCGAGGATCTCTGCGGGCGCCGGATCTCCACCCCCGACGCCCTGGCCCTGGGCACCCTGTTGGTGCGCGCGCGGTTGGTCGATGCGGGCTGCGATCCCGACGGCGACACGACCCTAGTCGCGACGCCCAGCCACAACGCGTCTCTCTATTCCGCCTATCGAGGCGCTTCCGATGCGGCGGGCCTCATGACGACGCCTCTGGCGCGGGCCGATCCCAATGTGACCGTCGAAATGCGGATCGTCGCCGAAACCCAAAGCACGCCGAACATGCCGTTCAGCGTGGCACCCTGGGTGGGCGCGCCGCGGGCCGAGGCCTTTGCCGGCGCCTTGGTCGCCTTGAGTACCACCGAAAAGGGACTGGCGCTGCTCAAGCATCTGGGCTGGCCGGGTTTGACCCCGACCGGCGCCGAGGAATACGACGTCTTCGAAAGGTTCTCCAAGGTCGTGGCGGACCAATAGCACGATGTGGAAGCTTCTATTTTCCCTGCGCTACCGGATCATCTTCTCGATCGTCGTGATCGAAGCGGTTATGCTTTCGATCATGGTCTGGGCCAATACCACCGAGGTCCGAAAGACCCACGCCGACCGGCTGGCGCAGTCGGCGAACGTCATACAGCGGCAATTCTCAAGTACGGTTGGCCGCTACCTTATCGAGGCCGATTACGCGTCTCTGGAGGAATACGCCCAAGCCGTGCTGCAACACGACGAACTCGATTACATCGTCGTTCTCGATGTCGGGGGACAGGCGCTTGTGAAGGTGGGGGACACGGCGGACCTGGACGAGATACCGGGCGCAGTTCCGAAGGGCGTATTCGACGTCTCGGGCAATATCGTGTTCGGCGGAAAACCGCGCGCCATAGTCCATATGGGTTTCACGCTCGCGCAGGTGGAGCGCACGGTGCGGGACGCGCTCAACCGAGGCATCGCGATCGCCGCGACCGGAATTTTCCTGAGCATCCTCGCCGCCATTCTCCTCGGTCACGTGTTGACGCGGAACCTGAGGTCCCTCTCCCTGGCGGCGGAGCGTTTCGGGCGCGGTGAGGCGGACGTTGTCCTGCCCCTGCGTGGCCGCGACGAGATCACCCAGGTTTCGGCAGCATTCAATAAGATGATCGGCGACCGCGCGCGGGTCGAGACAGCGCTGCGCGAGAGCGAGGAACAGGTCCGCCTCCTGCTCGACTGCGCGGGCGAGGGGATCTACGGCATCGATGTCGAGGGAAGCTGCACCTTTGTGAACCCCGAGTGCCTGCGCCTGCTGGGCTACGATGATGCCGGCGCCCTGATGGGCGCGAACATGCACAAGCGTATCCATCACAGCCGGCCTGACGGTGCGCCTTATCCCGAAGCCGAATGTCCGATGTTCCAGACCATACGAAAGGGCAAGGAGACCTATTGCGACAGTGATGTCCTGTGGCGCGCCGACGGCATGTGCTTCCCGGCGGAATACCGGTCCCATCCGGTGGTTCGGGACGGCGAGGTCATTGGCGCGGTGGTGACCTTCAACGACATCGCCGAGCGCAAGCTGGCCGAAGCGGCATTGCGTGAGAGCGAGGTCCTGTTCAAGTCGGTGGTCGATCATACCTCGGCCGCCATCTTCCTCAAGGACATCGATGGACACTACGTCCTTGTCAACAAGTACTTCGCGGCTTGGCACAGCATCGAGGCTGGGCAAGCCATCGGCAAGACCGCTTACGAATTCTTTTCCAAGGAGCAGGCGGATGTCATGAGCGCACAACACCGCCAAGTTCTTGAAACCGGTCAGGCCGCCGTCCACGAGGCGGAGATTAGCTATGAGGACGGTAAGACGCGGCATTGTCTTGTCACCAGGTTCCCGGTCACAGCTCCCAGCGGAGGGACACTTGGCGTGGGCGCGGTCGTCACCGATCTGACCGAGCTGAAGGCTGCGGAACGGCAGCTGCTGCAGGCCCAAAAGCTGGAGACCATAGGCCAATTGACCGGCGGTGTGGCGCACGACTTCAACAACCTTTTAGCGATCATCATGGGCAACCTTCAGCTCGTCGGCGAGGATTTGCAGGCACACCGGGATCTCTGCGAGCGGATCGAGGATGCGCTCGAGGCGGCCCGCCGCGGCGGCGACCTCACGCACCGCCTGCTGGCCTTCGCCCGGCGGCAGACGCTGGTTCCAGTGGTCGCCGAGCCGAACGAGCTGGTCTCCGGCATGAGCCGGATCTTCGAGCGCGCGTTGGGCGAAACCATCGAGATAGAGACGATCCTGGCGGCGGACCTGTGGAATTCGGTCGTGGACCGGGTCCAGTTGGAGACCGCGCTGCTCAACCTGGCGGTCAACGCGCGCGACGCCATGCCCGAGGGCGGCCGGCTGACGATCGAGACCGCCAACGCGCGGCTCGACCCGGACGGCTCCGACTTCGGTGACGAGGCCGTGTCGGGCGACTACGTGATGATCGCGGTCAGCGATTCTGGCACGGGCATGGCGCGCGAGGTCGAGGCACGGGTCTTCGAGCCCTTCTTCACGACCAAGGAAGTGGGCCGGGGCAGCGGCCTGGGGCTCAGCATGGTCTACGGCTTCGTCAAGCAGTCCGGCGGGCACGTGAAGCTGTACAGCGAGGCGGGCCGGGGCACGACGGTCAAGATTTTCCTGCCCAGATCGGCAGAAACAGCGACGTTGCCCGAAGTGCGCACCGGGGCCGGACGCGAGCCGCGTGGTGCCGGCGAGCGGATTCTGGTCGTCGAGGACCAGCCCGAGGTGCGCGCGCTCGTGGTTCGTCTTCTGGTGGAGTACGGCTACGCGGTGACCGAGGCGGCGAGCGGTCCGGCGGCGCTCGCGCTCTTGCGCGAGGATCCCGATTTCGATCTGCTGTTCACCGACATCGTGCTGCCCGGCGGTATGGACGGCACGGTGCTGGCCAAGGGGGCCCGGAAGCTGTGCCCCGCCCTCGGCATCCTCTACACCACGGGCTATACGGGCAACGCCCTGGTCCACGGGGGCGCCCTGGAACGCGATGCCGCGGTCCTCGCCAAGCCTTTCGACAAGCGGAAGCTGGCCCGTATGGTCCGCGAGGCTCTGGACCAAGACGGCAGGAGGGCCGCCCCATCCCGGCCGGCGCCGGCGAGGGCGCCGAATGCCGCCTTGGAGGCAGAGGTCGGCGTCGTTCTGGTGGTCGACGACGACCCGGCGGTCCGGGATGCGACGGCCGCGTTGCTCGAGTTGCGCGGCTACCGCGTGCTCGAGGCGGGCGACGGCCCGGAGGCGCTGGCTCTCCTGGAGCGTTCTCCGGAGGTCGGTCTTCTGCTGACCGATATCCGCCTGCCCAACGGCATGGACGGACTCGAGCTGGCCAGGCGGGCCCTCGGCCACCGTCCCGACCTCGAGGTCCTCTATGTCTCGGGCGACATCGGTGCCGCCGTCGCGGTGGAGGGCGTGCCGCCGCTTCACTGCATCGCCAAGCCCTTCACGATGGACGAACTCGACCACCGCATCCGCAATTTGACCGCTGACCGGACCAGGCATTAGGGCGCGGTCGGTTTGCTTGAAGCCGGCGCCGATTTGTTCTTCCAATTTACAATACTTAAACAATAAAAGATATTATTGCAATTCAACATTTCCGGCTCAAAATTGACACATCGTACATAGCGAAATAAAAACAGTGGATTATCGTATTGTAATATTAACGTAATAGTATTTTTTCTTTACTGATGCGAATTCATAGTGCATGATACTTCTATGGTACGGTCCAATGTCATTGCAGCGGAGAAGTTATCGATGTGGGTCAAAGTGTCGGCTTTTGTTCGGGACGAGTCGGGCGCTACGGCCATCGAGTACGGCCTTATGATCGCGATGGTCACCCTGGTCGTCGTTGGCACTTGGCGCAGCATGGGCGACTCGCTGTCGAACCTGTTCACCGCAGTCTCCGGCGAGCTCTCTGGCGCCGTGATCTCGGCCGGTTGATCCCGCAGCACGTCTGCGCGCGAAAAGCTGCCAGATCTGCTTCTTCAGTCGTTAGAGCTCCTACTCGGCGGCCAGGCGCGGCCGGGCGTCCAGGCCCGCCTGGATGATCGCCATGATGCGCTCGCGCTCTTCGCCCTCGAGCGCGAGGCGCGGCGCGCGCAGGGTCTCGCTGCCGAGGCCCGCCATGGCCTGGGCCAGCTTAATGTAGTGCACCAGCTTGACGTGGCAGTCGAGGTGCAGCAGCGGCATGAACCATCGGTAGAGCGCCTTGGCCTCCTCCCAGCGGCCCGCGCGGGCCAACGCGAAGAGCCGCACGGACTCGGCGGGGAAGGCGTTGACCAAACCGGCAACCCAGCCGGTGACGCCCAGCAGCACGGACTCGACGATCAGGTCGTCGACCCCGCAGAACAGGACGTAGCGCCCGCCACAGGCATTCGCGAGGTCTGTCAGGCGCCGCACGTCGTCGGAGGACTCCTTGATCGCCACCAGGGTCGGCTCGTCGGCCAGGTCCGCGAACATTTCGGGCGTGATGTCGACGCCGTAGGAGACCGGGTTGTTGTAGCACATGACCGGCAGGTCCGTGGCCCGCGCCACCGTGCGGTAGTGCGCCATGGTCTCGCGGCCGTCCGACTTGTAGACCATGGCCGGCAGGACCATGAGCCCGTCGACGCCGAGTTTCTTGGCGTCCTCGGCGGTGCGGCAAGCCTGGGCGGTCGAGCACTCGGCGACGCCGGTCAGGACCGGCACGCGGCCCGCCGTGGCCTCCACGGTCGCCTTCAGCACATCGCGTTTCTCATCGGGCTCGAGCGCCGTGTTCTCGCCCACGGTCCCCAGCATGACCAGGCCGTGCACGTCGGCCTCGATCAAGGTGTTCACGTGGCCGGCCGTCGCCGCCAGGTCGAGCGACTGGTCGTCCTTGAACTGGGTCGTGGCGGCCGGATAGACGCCCTGCCAGGTGACGCTACTCATGATGTGCTCCTCCCGAAAGGCTCCCTGCGCCCGGCAGGGCCCTTCCGACTAACTTAAGCACCCTTGGCGAACGCGGCGCAAGCGCGGTGGCGGGAAAACTCACCCCACCTCGACCGCCGGCTCGCCCAGCACGTCCCAGCGCGGCGCGATGCCGAGGCCCGGGACCTCCGACGCAGCCATGCGGCCAATCCGAGAAACGGCGCGTGTGGACGCTTGTCTATGGGCAAAAAGGGACCACGTGAGAACAGTCTCCAAGCGTGGTTCGGCTGGACCGCGCAGAGATCAGGTAGATCTCCGCCCGGATAAAGATTAGGTCAGCGCATGAATCGACGAAGTTTCTTCTGTCTGGGTTTCCTCTCCGCCATCGCGACCGTGTCCTTCTTGGCGGAGGCCCTTGCCAATCCAGAGGGGAATGATTCTGCCGTTATGGACATTGAGGAACGTGCCGTGATCGATGCATTCTTGCATGAGCTTGGCGCTGACTCCGTGGCGGACGTAAGGATTTTCGTCGCACGGCGTACGATGGAGGTCTCGAGTGGAAAAGCGGATTATCTCAGGCAGGAGTTACCCGACCTGCAGGACGAAGCATTTCGTGACTGCGTCGTCAGATCGCGACACCCGGTACGGCTGATGGCTGCCTTGCCTGATGGGCGCGACATGGATTACATCGACTGGGACAAACGCGATCGTCTGTTCCGGAATCTCGACCCGACCGCGCGAACGCTGGCATCGTCTGTTGCCATCCGGTTCTCCAGGGTGGGATTCAGCCCGGACCGGACCCAGGCCGTTTTCCAATTGGAGCAGGATTGCGGCATGCTTTGCGGCACGGGCGTCTTTATCTTCATGAAGAGAGAAGGGATAGCCTGGGCTGTTGCTGGGTCGGTTCAGATTTGGATCTCGTGAGACCTTGAACGGGTCGAGCCGGATCAAAGTCTGGTGGTGTTGTGCATAACTTACTGAGCGAGAATGGTTTTTTGGCGTTCGAGTTTGTATCGCAATTTTCTTGTTTCTTCAGCTCGCACTAGGCTAATTCTGGACTAGGGTCCAAGTCTTGGTGATTGGCCGCCAGCCTCACCCCACCTCGATCACCGGCTCGCCCAGCACGTCCCAGCGCGGCGCGATGCCGAGGCCCGGAGCCTCCGAAGCGGCCATGCGGCCGTCCCGGCGCTCGGGTGCGCCGTCCGCGATGGACTTCGTGACATAGCTGTTGAAGTCGGTCGCGGTGAAGCGGTTGCGTGCCGGCGTCGCGTGGGCGAGGTGGGCGATCGCGGCGGTCACGATGTCGCCGCCCCAGGAGTCCTCGATGGTGAGCCCCAGGCCCATCTCGACGCAGAGGTCGCGCGCGCGCCGGGCCTTGGTCAAGCCGCCCAGCTTGTTGATCTTGATGTTGACCACATCCATGGCCCGGTCGGCGTGGCCCTTGAGCAGCATGCCGAGACCGTCCATGGACTCGTCGAGCACAAAGGGGTGGTCGCTGTGGCGGCGCACCGTCAGGCACTCCTCGTAGCTCTCGCAGGGCTGCTCGATATAGACATCCAGGTCCCGGACCGCGCGCACGACCCTGAGCGCCTCGTGCATCAGCCAACCGGTGTTGGCGTCGGCGATCAGCACGTCACCGGTCTCGAGCCTCTCGGAGACCGCGTGGATGCGCGCGATGTCGGTATCCGCATTGCCGTCCTTGTCGCCGACCTTGAGCTGGAAGCGGCGGTAGCCTTCGGCCCGGTAGCCCGCCACCTTGGCCGCCATGGCCTCCGGGCTTTCCTGGGAGATCGCCCGGTAGAGCGCGACGTCGTCGCCGCAGCGTCCGCCCAGGAGCGTGCAGACCGGCAGGTCCGCGGCTTGGCCCAGCACGTCCCAGCAGGCCATGTCGAGCGCGGACTTGACGTAGGGATGGCCCTTGAGGGCCCGGTCCATGACGGCGTTCAGCCGGTCCAGCTCGCGCGGGTCCCGGCCAATCAGGTGCGGGCCCAGCTCCGCGATACCGGTCCGCGCGCCGGCCGCGTAGGAGGGCAGGTAGAAGGGGCCGAGCGGGCAGACCTCGCCGTGTCCCGCGATTCCCTGGTCGGTCTCGACGCGCACCACGGTCGAGTCGAAGACCTCGACCGATTTGCCGCCCGACCAGTTGTAGCTGCCCTCGTGCAGCGGCAGATCGACCTGATAGGCCGTGATCCGGGTGATCTTCATGGCCGCGCTCTCCTCCATGCGGTGGCTGTACGAGCCTAGCTGCCGGGCCTCTTGAGGTCGAGGCGACAAAGTAGTGGCGACCGGAGTTGCCACCAAGACACAAAGACCACGAAGAACGGGTTCAACGCGCAAAGCGTACGGCAGGTAGGCTTTGTGTCTTTGTGGTGAAAACCACAAGAGGTTCCCTTGCTTCCCTAGCAACGGGGCGTTAACCATGTTCGGCTAATTCTTGCCGCAATCGGGGGCTAAGTCACCAAGGTCGCTCGACCGGCTCCACACGGTCCAATCACGAGGCTCCGAACCCTGCCGCCATGACCGAATCCAAGCTCGCCGTCGTGATCCTGGCCGCCGGCAAGGGCGTGCGCATGGTGTCGCGAAAGCCCAAGGTGCTCCACGAGGTCGCCGGCAAGGCCATGCTGCACCACGTATTGGACGCCGTGGCGCCGTTGGCGCCCGAGCGGATTGTCGTGGTGTCCGGTCCCGGCATGGAGCAACTGGCCGAGGCCGCGCGGCCCCACCCGACCGTGGTGCAGGAGCCGCAGCTCGGCACGGGCCATGCGGTGCTTGCGGCCAGGCCGGCGCTCGACGGCTTTCACGGCGACAGCGGTGCCGGCCATGTCCTGGTGCTGTTCGGCGATACGCCACTCGTCACCACGGATACGCTGGCGCGCATGGTGCAGGCGGTCGAGAGCGCCGAGGCGCCGGCCCTGGTCGCCCTCGGCTTCCGCTCCGCCGAGCCCGGCTATTACGGCCGTATGGTTCTGGACCCCGCGGATGGCCGGCTGCTCAGGATCGTCGAGGCGGCCGACGCCGGCCCGGAGGAGCTGTCGGTCACCCTGTGCAACGGCGGTGTCATGCTGGGCCGCGGGCCGGAGCTCTTCGCGCTGCTCGACCGGGTCGGCAACGACAACGCCAAGGGCGAGTACTATCTGACCGACATCTATGCACTCGCCGCGCAGGAGGGGCTCGCTGCGCGGGTCATCGAGACCGAGGAGGACGAGATCCTCGGCGTCAATGCGCGCGCCGAGTTGGCCATTGCCGAGGCGGTCATGCAGCGCCGCCTGCGCGACAAGGCGCTGGCCGGCGGCGCGACGCTGCTCGATCCCATGACCGTGTGGTTCAGCCACGACACCCGGCTGGGGCCCGACGTGACGGTCGAGCCGGGCGTGTTCTTCGGCCCCGGGGTCAACGTCGGCGAGGGCGCCGTGATCCGCGCCTTCAGCCACCTGGAGGGCGCGGACGTCGCCGCGGGCGCCGTGGTCGGCCCCTATGCCCGCCTGCGGCCCGGCGCGCGGCTGCAAGAGGGCGCGCGGGTCGGCAACTTCGTCGAGGTGAAGAACGCGGTTCTGGGCGTCGGCGCAAAGGCCAACCACCTGACCTACCTGGGCGACGCCACGGTGGGCGCGGGCGCCAACATCGGCGCCGGCACGATCACCTGCAACTACGACGGCTTCGCCAAACACCGCACCGAGATCGGCGAAGGCGTCTTTGTCGGCTCGAACACGGCGCTGGTCGCCCCGGTCGCGCTCGGTCCCGGCGCCATGGTCGCCGCCGGCTCGACGGTCACCAAGGACGTCGCCGCCGACGCGCTCGCAGTCGCGCGCGGCCAGCAGCGTACGGTCGAGGGCGGTGCGGCCCTGTTCCGCGCCAGAAAACGCAAGAACCGGCCAAAGGAGTGACGGACGCATGTGCGGGATCATCGGCATACTCGGCAAGGCCCCGGTCGCGCCCCTCTTGCTCGACGGGCTGAAGCGCCTGGAATACCGCGGCTACGACTCGGCCGGGCTGGCCACCCTGGTCAACGGCGCGATCGAGCGCCGCCGCGCCGAGGGCAAGCTGGTCAACCTCGCCGACCGCGTGGCGGCCGAGCCGCTGGCCGGTACCATCGGCATCGGCCACACCCGCTGGGCGACCCACGGCCGGCCCAACGAGGCCAACGCCCACCCGCACGCCAACGGGCGGGTCGCCGTGGTGCACAATGGCATCATCGAGAACTTCGAGGCGCTGCGCTGCGAGCTCGAGGCCGCCGGCTACGCCTTCGAGACCGAGACCGACACCGAGGTGATCGTCCACCTGCTGACCGCGCATCTCGACCAGCAGAAGACGCCGCAGGAGGCCGTGTCCGCGACGCTCAAGCGCCTCGAGGGCGCCTTTGCGCTCGCCATCGTCTTCGCCGGGCGCCACGACCTGATGGTGGGCGCGCGGCGCGGCAGTCCGCTGGCCGTGGGCTATGGCGAGGGCGAGATGTACCTGGGCTCCGACGCCCTCGCGCTGGCGCCGCTGACCAGCCGCATCTGCTACCTGGAGGAGGGCGACTGGGTCGAGCTGACGGGCGAGGGCGCGGTGGTGCACGACGCCGCGGATACGGTGGTTCAACGCGAGGTCCGGCAGACCGCGCATTCCGGCGCGCTGATCGGCAAGGGCCAGTACCGACACTTCATGCAGAAGGAGATCTTCGAGCAGCCGGCGGTGATCGGCGACACGCTGCACGCCCACATCCACCCGGCCCTGTGGACGGTCGAGCTGCCTGAGCTGCCGTTCGACTTGGCCACCCTGCCGCGCGTTACCATCAGCGCCTGCGGCACGGCCTACTACGCCGGCATGGTCGCGAAGTACTGGTTCGAGCAGATCGCCCGCCTGCCGGTCGAGCTCGACATCGCCTCGGAGTTCCGCTACCGCGAGGCGCCCCTGCCCGAGGGCGGCGTCGGGCTGTTCATCTCCCAGTCGGGCGAGACCGCGGATACGCTGGCCGCGCTCCGCTATGCCAAGGCCGAGGGCCAGAAAATCGTCTCCGTGGTCAACGTGCCGGAGAGCACGATCGCGCGCGAATCCGACGCCGTGCTGCGCACCCTGGCCGGGCCGGAGATCGGCGTCGCCTCGACCAAGGCCTTCACTACGCAGCTCACCGTGCTGGCCTGCCTGGCGATCGCCGCGGCGCGGGCGCGCGGCGCCATCGACCACGACCGCGAGGCCGAGCTCTCCGCCGCCCTGGTCGAGGTGCCGGCGCGCGCCGCCGAGGTGCTGAACCACGACGAGGCCATCGAGGCGATCAGCCACGAGCTGGCCGAGGCGCGCGACGTGCTCTATCTCGGCCGCGGCTCGACCTATCCGCTGGCCCTCGAGGGCGCGCTCAAGCTCAAGGAGATCAGCTACATCCACGCCGAGGGCTATGCCGCCGGCGAGATGAAGCACGGGCCGATCGCGCTGATCGACGAACTGGTACCGGTCATCGTCTGCGCGCCCTCGGGCCCGCTGTTCGACAAGACCGCGTCCAACGTGCAGGAGGTGATCGCCCGCGGCGGCCGCGTGATCTTCATCTCGGACAAGCACGGCATCGCGCGCCTCGGCGAGCGGGCCGCCTATACCATCGAGATCCCCGAGGTCGACCCCTTCGTCGCCCCCTTGCTCTACGCCATCCCGGTCCAGCTGCTCGCCTACCACACGGCGGTCATCAAGGGCACCGACGTCGACCAGCCCAGGAACCTCGCCAAGGCGGTGACAGTGGAGTAGGGGGTGCCCCTAGCGCAGGGCGGAGACGTAATTGATCGGGGCGTGGTCGGTCAGCTCGCGCGGCAGGCCGCCGGCCAACAGCGCTCCAACGTCCCAGCGACGGCCCTCGAACGCGCTCGCCAGCAACTCGGTGACACCGCGGTGATGGGGCCTCCGGTCATGCACCCGCCCCAGCCGGTCGATGTTGTAGACCTCGCCCATGTGGCGGTAGCCGAGGCGCGCCGAGGGCACCCGGCAGACGACGTCCCGGTGATTGACGTAGCGTGCGGCATATCCCGGCCGGCGACGCGTCGCGGCCTCGAAACAGCCGTCGGCCACACGCGGCGAGCCGAAGGTATAGAGGGCCGCGTCCGGCCGGAGGCTCGCCGCCAGGGTGGCCAGTGCCGCGCCCAGGCTGTGCCCGGTGAAAAACAGCGGCCCGGCGGTCCGCGCCAGGGCCGCCTCGATCTCCCGCCAGACCACGTCCAGGGCCTCGGCGAAGCCGCGGTGGACATTGCCGCCGCCGCGCCAGGGCGCCGGCAGCGCGTTCAGGTTGGTGGCCCAGGCGGCGACGTCGTCGGAGCCCCGGAAGGCGAGTACCGCGAAATCCGGGCCCTCGGCCAGGTAGCCCTGCGTGCCGTTGCGGTCGAAAGGTTCGGCGATCAGTTTGAAGCCGACGCCGGACAGGCTGGGCTCGAGCACCGTGGCGAAATCGCCATAGGCCAGGCGCGAGAACTCGGCGCACCAGGCCGCCGCCGAGCGCGGTTTGTGGCGCTGGAAAAAATCGCCTGCGGCGCCCGGATTCATCAGCGCCTCGAGGGACTTGTCGTAGGCGATGCCGGTGGCTTCCTCTCGGATCATGCCTGCCTCGCGGTGGGTTGGTTACGCAAAGTTAGCATGTCTCGAAATCCAACCGAAAGGCACGATACGAACCTTTCCCCGGGTGGCCCGCCAACGCTATACTGGCGGCCAAATCCGAGACCACCCCAGACATAGTACCCCGGACATACGCGGAGGAGTCCCCATGACCGCGCAAGCGCATGCAGTGGCCGGCAACGGCGTCCCCAAGCTCGACGATATGAGCCTGTTCCGGCAGCAGTGCTACATCGACGGCGCCTGGGTCGACGCCGAGACCGGCGAGACGATCGAAGTGACCAACCCTGCCACGGGCGACGTGCTCGGCACGATCCCCAAACTGGGCGCGAGCGAGACGCGCCGCGCCATCGAGGCCGCCGAACGGGCCTGGCCGGCCTGGCGCGCCATAACCGCCAAGGAGCGCGCCACGGTGTTGCGCCGCTGGTTCGACCTGATGATCGAGAACCAAGAGGACCTTGCGGTCCTCATGACCTTGGAGCAAGGCAAGCCGTTGGCCGAATCCAGGGGCGAGATCGCCTATGGCGCCGGCTTCGTCGAGTGGTTCGCCGAGGAGGCGAAACGGGTCTATGGCGACACGATCCCCGCGCACCAGGCCGACAAGCGCATCGTCGTGATCAAGCAGCCGATCGGCGTGGTCGCCGCGATCACGCCCTGGAACTTCCCCAACGCCATGATCACCCGCAAGTGCGCGCCGGCGCTGGCGGCCGGCTGCCCCGTCGTGATCAAGCCGGCGACCTACACGCCCTATTCGGCCCTGGCGCTGGCCGAGCTCGGCGCACGGGCGGGCATCCCGGCCGGCGTGTTCAACATCGTGACCGGCGGGGCCAGGGCGATCGGCGGCGAGCTGACCGGCAACCCGATCGTGCGCAAGCTGTCCTTCACCGGCTCGACCGAGATCGGCAAGCTGCTGATGGAGCAGTGCGCCGCCACGGTCAAGAAGGTGAGCATGGAGCTGGGCGGCAACGCGCCCTTCCTGGTGTTCGACGACGCCGACCTGGACGCCGCCGTCGAGGGCGCCATGATGTCAAAGTTCCGCAACACCGGGCAGACCTGCGTCTGCGCCAACCGCATCCTGGTCCAGGACGGGGTCTACGACGCCTTCGCCGCTAAGCTGGCCGAGGCGGTCAAGGGCCTCAAGGTCGGCTTCGGCCTCGAGGAGGGCGTGACCCAGGGACCCCTGATCGACGTGGCGGCGCTGGAGAAGGTCGAGGAGCACGTGGGCGACGCCACCGCCAAGGGCGCCAAGGTCTCCGTCGGCGGCGCGCGCCACGAGCGCGGCGGCACATTCTATGAGCCGACGGTCCTGACCGGGGTCACGACCGACATGAAGGTGACCAACGAGGAGACCTTCGGGCCGGTCGCTCCCTTGTTCCGCTTCAAGACCGAGGAGGAGGCGATTCAGATGGCCAACGACACGCCCTTCGGTCTCGCCGCGTATTTCTACGCCCGCGACCTGGGCCGGGTCTGGCGGGTCGGCGAAGGCCTGGAGACCGGGATCGTCGGCATCAACACCGGCATCATCTCGACCGAGGTCGCGCCCTTCGGCGGGGTCAAGGAGTCTGGCGTCGGCCGCGAAGGCTCGCACTACGGCATCGACGAGTTCCTCGAGGTCAAGTACCTCTGCATGGGCGGTGTGTGACCCGGCGGCGGCCGGAGCGCGGAGTGGCAGAGGCCATGGTCCGGCGAGGTCCCGCGCCATGATCTCCGTCCAGAACTTGGTGTTCGACTATCCGGGACTGCGCGCGCTGCACGGCGTCACCTTCGAGGTCGGCGAGGGCAGCATCACCGCCCTGGTGGGCCCGAACGGCGCCGGCAAGACGACGCTCCTGCGCTGTATCGCCTCGCTGGAAACCCCCGTGGCCGGCCGGATCTCGGTCGACGGGGTCGATGTTCAGGACGCCCCGCGCCAGTGCCACCGCCGCATGGGTTATCTGTCGGATTTCTTCGGTCTCTACAATGAGCTGACCGTCGAGCAGTGCCTGCGGCACCGGGCTGCCGCCCAGGACGTGCCGCCCGGCGAGCGTGCCGAGCGCGTTTCGAAGGCGGCCGAGCGCACCGGCCTGGGCGGCCGTCTCGGCCAAAAGGCCGGGGAACTGTCGCGCGGCCTGCGCCAGCGCCTGGCCATCGCCCAGTCGATTCTGCACGAGCCCCGCGTCGTGCTGCTCGACGAACCGGCCTCCGGGCTCGACCCCGAGGCGCGGGCGGAACTCTCGCGGCTTTTCCTCGGGCTCCGGGCGGAGGGCATGACGCTCGTCGTGTCGTCGCACATCCTGGCCGAGCTGGAGGACTATTCGACCCACATGATGATCCTGCGCGAGGGGCGCCTTATCGAGCACCGCCGCATCGACGGGGCCGAAGGCGCGGGGCGCCGGGTCTCGGTGGTCGTTCGGCTGGCCGAGCCCAGTGATCGGCTGCCGGCACTCGTGGAGGCGCTGCCGGACTGCGAGGTGATCTCCGCGGACGAGAGCGCGGCCAAGGTCATGATGCCCGCCCCGGCCCTGGAGCGCCATCGCGCGCTCAAGCGCCTGGTGGACGAGGGGCTTGCCGTTGCCGCGTTCGAAGAGGTGCGGCCCGACCTGCAGGAGGCCTATCTGGCCCACCTGCGCGAGGAACCGCAGTCATGAGTGTCAATCCCGAGCTGCGGCGCAATTTCTGGCTCGAGCTGACCCCGCAGCGGCTGGTCGCCATGCCCGTCGTGTTGAGCTTGATCTTCACGCTGAGCCTGCTGGTATCCGACGGCCGCGGTGCGGACCTGGTCGTGCCGGGGCAGCTGGCCTTCTACGTGATTGTGCTGATCTGGGGCTGCCGCCGGGCGGCGGCCGGCATGGCCAACGAGGTGCACGAAGGAACCTGGGACTGGCAGCGCATGTCGGCGATCGGGCCCTGGTCGATGGTTTGGGGCAAGCTGCTCGGCAGCACGAGCTTCGTATGGTACGGCGCGGCGATCAGCCTGGTGGCGGTCGTTGTCGGCAGGCTCGAAACCGGGCTGCCCGAGGAGGCCCTCCTGGAGGCCGCCGCAATGGTCGGCGCGGGTTTGCTGGGCCACACGGTCTCGCTGGCCGCCGCGCTGGCCTGGTTGCGCAAGATCCGGCCGGCCCGACGCGTGCCGGTTACGCTCTGCCAGGTTCTTGGGCTCGCGGTCGGCTACGTACTGTCTCCGGCGTCGACGGTCGAAATTCTGGGCTTCGGCACTTGGTCGGCAAGTATCGACTGGTATGGCATTCTTGTCGACGGCCAGACCTTCCTGCTCGCGTCGCTCCTCGTATTCCTGGGCTGGGCGCTGTTGGCGAGCCACCGGCTAATGCAAGGGGAGTTGCAGGTGCGGACGCGGCCCTGGGCCTGGCTCGCGTTCACCCTCTTCGCGATGGTCTATGTCGACGGGCTGTTCCTGGGCCGCTGCGCGCGCTGTACGGAGAGCGCCCTGGGCTGGATTATCGCACCCTACGTCGTTGCGATCCTCTCAGCCTATTTCGCCTTGCTCGTGGAGCCGAAGGATGTTGTGCGCGCTCGCACGCTGCTGGCGGCGCTCCGGGGTGGTGATTGGCGGCGCGCGGCGACCCTCGTGCCATTCTGGCTCGTCGCCCTCCTGCTGCTCTTGATTACGGGCGGAATTGCCGTGATCCTGACGCTTGTCAGCCCGCATTCCTGGGACTTCCTGCCGGTCCTGGTCTTCGTGCTGGACGACCGCGTGGTGGTTGCCGGCATCCTGGCCCATTTCGGCTTCCTCGCCCGCGACTTCTGCCTGATCCTCGCGCTCAACTTCGGGGCACGCCGCGGCCGGGCTGACATGGCGGCGGTAATCTACCTCGCCGTGCTGTACCTGCTGGCGCCTTGGATCCTGTCCGCGGCCGGGTTCGGTGAAGGACCCGCCTTACTCCTGCCGGGCAGTCCGGACTGGCCGTGGCTCAACCTCGCGGCCGCGATCTTGCAGGCTGTTGCCGGGTTCGCCGTGCTGGCGTGGCGTTGGCGCGGCATAGAGGCGCATTTCAATGCGACGACCAAGCCGCGCGCGGTTTGACGAGACTCGGGGAGGATCGGTGAAAAAATCCCGGCGTCCGCGGTGCCGATAAGGGCGCGGCGGGCGCCGGGATGTCTCTTCGGGCCGGGGTGGCGGCTGATACCTTACGCCACCGACCCCATGGCGGAGCCCTCGACGGAGCGCCTGGCGGCGACCCGTTGGGCGGGCAGGGTGACTGTCGCCGTCGTGCCCTTGCCCAGTTCGCTGTCCAGGTGCAGCTCGCCGCCATGCAGCTCCGCCAGAGCGGCAACCAGGGGAAGCCCCAGGCCGGCTCCCGGATACTTGGGGGCGCCCTGACTCTGGATCCGGCCGAACTGGGACAAGGCATTCGGGATTTGCGCCGGGGCCATTCCCATGCCGTTGTCGCGCACCTCGATGATCATGTTGCCCTCGGCGTCCCGGTCCAGGGTCAGCTTGATCTGGCCATGCTCGGGAGTGAACTTGACCGCGTTGGAGAGCAGGTTGATGAGGATCTGCTTGAATTGGTGCTCGTCGCCCCAGACTATCGGCGCGTTGTCCGGCACGTTGACCTCGATCTCCGGGGTGGGCGCTTCGACGACATCGCGAATCGAGTGGGCGACCGTCGTCATGAGGTTGGCGATATCGACCTCCTGTTCTTGGAGATCCAGGTTTCCGGTCTGCGCCTTTGCCAGCTCGAGGGCGCAGGTCATGGTCTGGGCGATCTGCGAGGCGTTTTCGCGGATGCTCTGCGCGTGCTCCCGGTACTGCTTCGTCCCGACCGGTCCCAGCGCCTCGTCGACGATGAGATTCGAAGAGCTGATAATGGCACTGATCGGGTTACCCAGCTCCTCGGTCAAGCTGGCCAGGAAGCCACTGCCGGTTTCGCTGGCTGCCTCTGCCTGATCCTTGGCGTTTTGCAGCGCTTCGAACGTGTTGGACAGCCGCCGTTCCAGATCGTGCTTCTCAAGGCAGCGGTCCAGAATCGCGAAGAGCTCGTTGGGATGCAGCGGCTTGGTGAGGTAGTCATAGGCGCCGATGCGCAGCGCGGTGATGGCGGACTCCTTGTCCGCGTTACCGGTGATCATGACACAGTAGATGTTCGGCCGGCATTCCTTCAGGTAGGGAATGAGCTCCAATCCGTTGCTTCTGCCGAGGCGGATGTCGAGCAGGGCGACCTGGGCGTCGAAATTCTGGATGACCGCCTGGGCGTCCTCGGCATTGTTCGCCGTCTCGACCGTATAGCCGCGCGCACGCAGAACCTCGGCTAGGCCCTCCACCATATCCACGTCGTCGTCGACCGCCAGGATTCGACCGAACCGCTCGGCGTCGCCTGGTTTTTTCGGGCCCATTCGGGCCGAATCCGCCTGCGCCGGTCGTCCAGCCGGTTCATTTTGGTTTATCGGCGGCGAGGGTTGCGCCGGCGCTGCCTGCGTCTGCGGCGCGCCCTGCGGCTCGGGCGCCGACCAGGAGGGCTCCGGCTCGTGCTGCGGCTCGGGCGCCGACCAGGAGGGCTCTGGCTCGTGCTGCGGCTCGGGCGCCGACCAGGAGGGCTCTGGCTCGCCCTGCGGCTCGGGCGCCGCCCAGGAGGGCTCCGGGCCGCC
>Ga0224504_10000248_pt1 | contig 24359 bp, 23 predicted proteins | sample SF_Oct11_sed_USG_3_FD_170160 | JGI IMG/M metagenome (GOLD analysis project Ga0224504, IMG submission 170160) | Sediment microbial communities from San Francisco Bay, California, United States - SF_Oct11_sed_USGS_24 | ecosystem: Environmental > Aquatic > Marine > Sediment | place: USA...
TGTCGTCAGGCCTGGCTGGTAGTCAAGTTCTATACCCTCGGCTTGCTCGAGAACCTGTAGCCCTTCGCTGGGGAATTTGTCAGAAACGAGTACTCTCATGGCGCAGACCCATAGCTGTTTGGAAGAGGTGGATGCTTAAGTTATAAGACAACATAGTAAATTAGCAACCGACCTCTCCTCTGTCAAGGTGAAAGGCCGGTGCTGTAAATGACTGAATCGACGTCAGTTTGGATTCGACAAGTTCTTTAGAAATGCGATCAGTAAACGTACGCCAACACCGGTGCCACCCTTGGGCGTGTAAGGGGTTGCCTGATCGCGCCAGGCCGTTCCGGCGATGTCGAGGTGAGCCCAGTTGAAGTCCTTGGCAAACTTCTTCAGAAAGGCCGCAGCCGTAATGGTTCCAGCCGGACGACCTCCCGTGTTTTTTACATCGGCCACGTCGCTCTTGATCTGCTGGTCATAATTCTCCCAGAGCGGTAGCTGCCAAAGTCGCTCGCCGCTAGCATCACCGGCTTTCAGTAATGCGTCCACGAGCTCCTGATCATTGCCGAGAACCGCTGTCGCCTGATGGCCCAAAGCGATGATGCAGGCGCCGGTCAGGGTCGCCAGGTCAACGACCAGCCTCGGCTCGTAGCGTTTTGCATAAGTCAGGGCGTCGGCCAGGATCAGGCGGCCTTCGGCGTCAGTGTTAAGGACTTCAATTGTCTGGCCGGAGAGGCTGGTGAGGATGTCTCCCGGCCTGTAGGCGGTTGCCGAGGGCATATTTTCAACAGCGGGAACGATACCCACCAGGTTGACCGGAAGCTCCAGAAGAGAGGCTGCCAACATGGTGCCGATGACGGCGGCGCCACCGGCCATGTCCATCTTCATCTCATCCATTTTTTCGCCCGGCTTCAACGAGATCCCGCCTGAGTCAAAGGTTACGCCCTTGCCCACCAGGGCCACTGGTGCTTCGTCTTTGTGGCCGCCCTTATGCTCGAGAATAATAAGGCGCGGCTCGCGTGCGCTACCCTGGGCCACGCCGAGAAGAGCACCGCAACCTTCTTCGGTTAATTCTTTCTGGCCGAGGACTTTGCAACTCAGTGTGCTCTGCTCCGCTGCAAACTGCGCCTGTTCGGCGAGGTATTCAGGAGATTTGATGTTACCGGGAGCGTTGACGAGATCTCGCGTCAGCATGACCGCCTGGCTGATCTTTCGCGCGTTATCAACGGCAACCTCGCAGCTTTTTTTATCTTGTTCCTCTGTAATTATCAGAGTGACGGCCTTTGGCAATTTGCGAGCATTTTTCGTTTCTTCTCCGAGGAACAAGTCGTAGCGGTAGCTGGCTAACAGAAGCCCTTCTGCCAAAGCCTGGAACGGAGAGGTAAGTTCGCGCTCTTTGCGCTGAAAAGGTAAAGCAAAGGCCATCTGACCGAACTTTTTCTCTGTGACCTCGTTCACAGCCTGTCCCGCTGCCCGACGAACCTTTTCGTCGGAGATCTTTTCTGCTCGGCCAAGACCGACGAGGAGAACCCGCTCTGCCGGCAGATGTCCTGCTGGCTGAAAGAGGATCTGTTCATCCTCTTTGGCAGAGAATTCGCCATTGCGCTTCGCCTTGAGGAGCAGGCCACCGAGTTTCTGGTCAAGCTCTTTCACGAGCTGTGAGGTAAAGTCCTTCTCGCAGAGACCGATGACCAGGCATGAAGTTTTTATTTGTAGCGGGGAAGCTTTACGAATTTTTATGTCCATCTAATAACTCTCCTTGCTAATGAATTCAGACTGTTCTCGTTGATGATAATGATAGGCGGGTTTTTAGCTTTTGGCTAGTTGTATATATGGTTTTTAACTTAAGAGCCCTTCCTCTCTTTCCTCTGAGCCATCCCTGTGAAAACTCGTTATCTGTGCAGCCTCTTGCCGGATGCTCCATGAGCTACTTTTCAATGTGAAAAATAGCACTTCCCGGTTGCGCTTGTCTCGGTTCCTGGGATATGTTCTCTTCTAGACTGTCTCTTCAAACTATCTTCCCGGTCTGAATGGTTGTCCCCAGGACATCGCCGCATCTGGAAGCCCTGAACTGTCATGCGTCAATTAGTTGAAGCCGTTCAATCCTTATTCTCCAAGCGCCCCGGCGCGTTGCAGAGTGAAAGCTCCCCTGCTGATTTTTTCAGGGGTATTCGTTTCCGTCTCGTTTCGTTCTTTCTGTCGTTACTTGTCGTTACGACCTTCAGCGTCTCTTTTATTGTTATGCAAATCTTGGATTCCGCCCTGCTGGATTCTCTCGTCAAGCGGGGAAGCGCTATCACACAGGCCGCTGCCGTCCCCGCCGGATTCAGCCTGTTGGAGAATGATCGTCTGGCAATGGACAATCTCGTTGCCCAGATAAAAGCCTCCCAGGAAGAGCTGGTGTATGTCGCTATTCTGGATCTTGAAAAAAATATCCTTGCACATGATCGACTGGACCGGGTTGGCGAGCAACTCCCTTCTTTGGCAGGAACTCCGATAGCACATGCTCGTGATGTTGCCATTGTTAGGGGGCCATATGAAGGGGTCGATAGCTTTGAATTCAGGCGCTCGATTTATTTTGCAGGCCAGCATGTGGGGAGTGTCGTTGTTGCTGTCAGCGCCAGCAAGTTAATGGCCTCGAAGGCTTTGGCGCACCGACAAATTTTCACGGTCTCCACATTTGTAACGATCCTGGCCTTGCTCGGCGCGATTCTGCTTTCAATGGTTTTCACTCGCCCCATCGAGCGTTTGGCCGACGGCGTTTCAAGGCTGCAGAAAGATGAGTATGTTGAAGATGTTCCGGTTCGTTCACGTAATGAACTGGGAATGTTGATTCGCAACTTCAACAAGATGGCAAGGACGATCCAGAAACAGAAAGCAAGCTTGCAGGGCTATGCAGGGGATCTGGAATCGTCATACAATGATATTGTTAGAATTCTGGCCGCGGCTCTCGATGCCCGGGATAATTACACCTATGGTCATTCGGCCCGTGTTGCGCGTTTTGCTATCGCTGTCGCCGAGAGACTTGAATTTACCCGCGAGGAATTAAAGGCACTGGAGATGGGTTGTTTGCTTCATGATATAGGCAAGATCCATGTCAGAGACGCTGTACTCAATAAGCAGTGTAGCCTTGATCAGGAAGAGTCTCTGGAGATCGCCCAACACCCTTTGCTGGGCTCACAGATCCTTGAACTTGCACCTTCGTTGCATAAATATATTCCTGGTGTAAAGCATCACCACGAGCGTTTTGACGGAACAGGCTACCCTGACCGGCTTAGTGGCGACGAGATCCCGATGCACGCCCAGATCCTTGCTCTGGCAGATACTTATGACGCCATGACAAGTTCGAGGCCATACCGAAAGGGTCTCAGCCAGGAAGAGGCGATAGCAGAAATCAGGCGCTGTAGCGGTAGTCAGTTTAACCCGAAGCTTGCTGAAATCTTTATCGATATCGTCCCTGTTGTTTCTGCCCAGTTAGTGGACGATCGGTTGCCACTGGAGTCGTTATGCGCATCGTAACTTTTACAGGTGCTTGTTGCCTGACCCTCACTCTGCTCTTTTCCGGTTGTTCTGCTGTGATCAATGTCCCTGGCCCTGTGGTGGTTGAGAAGGACAACGAAAGCCAGGAAGCCCGTAAGGCCAATAACCCTATCCCGGATGCCCGTAAGACCATCCAACGGCTATTGGACGAAGGTTCTCTGGTGAAAGCCCAGGATGCTCTTCGTGATGCTTTAGGTCGTGGCGCCACGGAAACCTCTTTGGTGGATGTTTACACGCAAGTGGCGAATCGTCTTTTGGGTGAGGCCGCCCGAGCTGAGGGGGAAGGTCACTTTGATACGGCGGGCAGGTTCTACCGCATGGCTTTAGGCCTCTATCCGAAGAGTTCACAACTTCGAACAGCTTTAGTTATGACTGAAGAAGCGATTAAGCTGAAGATTGATGAGTGCGCGGATGAACTGATGACAAGCGGTTTGGTTGCTTATCGTGAAGGCGACTTGGCTGAAGCTGTGGCTGTCTGGGAAAAAATTTCCCCGTTTTACCCGGATTACGCCCCTTCTAACGTTGCAATTAAGACAGCGAAGCAGCAAATTGAAAATCTCGAAAGGCTGGCCCCGGACAAAGCGGACTGATTGGCGACTCTTTGGCCCTTCAATGCATTGTAACGGTGCGTTTTCTTTCTTTCCTTAAGGTTTTGACATTTTCTCTCCGGTCGCTAGACTGTTATCTGGGCTTGTTCTAATCTGTTCTATGGTTTCAGGAGGTTTCGATGTCAATGCAACGTTTATGGTTGGGTTTGAGGGTCGGGCTGATTATCTGTTTTGTGTTCTCCCTGGGTGCCTGTCAGTCGGGGATGTCATCATCAGAGACGGTTGGTCAGGCAGGTGTTCCCGGTGCTCAATGGGTCGGCGACTACGTTGATGGGCAGGGCAAAACGGGGCTCCGGGGGCATGTCGTTCTCAAGGCTGATGGCTCACCTCTGGACGGAGGCTATGTCAATATCTATCCTGATACCATCTCAAACCTGCTAGGCCCTTCCCAATTCATTTCTACTCCGACCGACAAAAATGGCTACTACGAATTGGAGGTTCCGGAAGGAGTCTACTATGTGGTTGCCCGTAAACGGCAAAGTGGTCAGCCAACCGGACCGCTCTCTCCGGGAGACTATTACTCCGAGCACCAGCGCCTGGTTACACGGGTAGAAAAGGGCAAGTTTGTCGAGATCGAACTGCCCGTGATCGCCATGAAGGCACCGATGTTTTTTAAGAGTCGCGTGGTCGACAAGGAGACAGATACAGGTATCAGCGGTGTCCTGACCGATGTGACAGGTAAGCCGATTATGGGTGGCTTTGCCATGGCGTACAGCGATAAGGAAATGAAACGTCTCCCCGATTACGCTTCAACGCTTTCTGATGAACAGGGTCGCTTTACTATCTATCTTCCTGAAGGAGGGAGTTATTACCTGGCGGCACGTATTCATGCCTGGGATATGCCGAGTCCGGGGGAGCCTTACGGTAAGCTGGGCGACGACGACCCGACTTTGCTGAAAGTAGCCACTGGCAATTTTATCAAAGATGTAAGAATTGTGATGACGCCTTTTTCAGGGGACTATCAACCTGGTAAGAGTCAACGCCCTTTTTAGGCAGAAGCTTTTGCCACAAGCAATAACGTAAAGAGCCCGACCTCATAAATGAAGTCGGGCTCTTTACGTTATTGCTTGTAAATGTCTTCTAAAGTGCTCTGAAAGCCTTGCTTGCGGCTTCGATCGTCTTGTCGAGATCTTCCTGCGAGTGAGCGATACTCATGAAGCCGGCTTCGTATTGCGACGGGGCGACATTGATGCCGTCATCGAGCATGCTGCGGAAGAATTTGGAGAAGATCTGCGGCGTCTCCGGCTTGACGTCGCTGAAGTTAAACACCTCTTCCGCCTGGAAGTAAGTGCAGAACATGGCACCAACGCGTTGCAGTGACGTCGGCACATTGGCTTCAGCGGCAGCTTCTTGCAGACCTTTACAGAGGTAGGTGCTTTTTTCTTCGAGTGTTTCGTAGAAGCCGTCTTGTTTAAGTAGCTCCAGGGTGGCGATGCCCGCGCTCATGGCCAGCGGATTACCGGACAGGGTTCCTGCCTGATAAACGCCACCATCAGGAGAGAGCGATTCCATGATCTCCCGTTTGCCGCCGAAGGCGCCGACTGGAAGCCCGCCGCCGATGATCTTGCCGAGGCAGACCAGGTCGCCGCGCACCTTGAATCGCTCCTGGGCACCACCGTAGGCAACCCGGAAGCCGGTCATGACCTCGTCGATGATCAGAACGATGCCCTCGGCGTCGCACAGCTGGCGCAGCCCCTCAAGGAAACCGGCCCTCGGGGCAACGCAGCCCATGTTGCCAGCAATCGGCTCGAGAATGATGCAGGCGATTTCGCCCTTGTGGGCGGCTACCATCGCTTTCGTCTCTTCAAGGTCGTTGTAGGTGGCCGTCAGGGTGTGTTTGGCGAAATCCGCGGGAACGCCGGGGGAGGTCGGTACTCCGAAGGTGGCCAGTCCGCTGCCGGCTTTTACCAGCAGGGAGTCGGCGTGACCGTGATAGCAGCCGTCGAACTTGAGAATCTTGTCTCGGCCGGTGTAGCCACGAGCCAGGCGGATGGCGCTCATGGTGGCTTCGGTACCGGAGGAGACCATGCGCACCATTTCAATGTTCGGATAGGCGTCGCAGACCATCTCGGCCAGCTGTGTCTCGCGGGCCGTGGGTGCCCCGAAAGAAGCGCCCGTTGCTGCTGTTTTCTGAATGGCTTCAACAACCTTGGGGTGGCAATGGCCGAGAATCATTGGGCCCCAGGAGCCGACATAGTCTATATAGGCGTTATCGTCGGCGTCGAAAATTTTCGAACCAGCGGCCCGGGAGATGAAGATTGGCTCACAGCCAACAGACTTGAATGCCCGGACCGGGCTGTTAACACCACCGGGGATCACTTGTTTTGCCTTGGCAAAAAGGTTGGAAGATTTCTGGTGGTTCATAGCGGCTCCTTAAAGAACTTACTTGCGTTGGGAAGGTTGACAGCTTCGACAGGTCTTTGTTCGGTGGCTGCAGGTTCCTTAGGGTCGTACCCTCGCTGCCGTTTCGACGTGTCTGAACGTATGGCCTGGTTGCTCCTCTGTATCAAGGTGACACCTGTTAACATAGCAACCAGAGCCTGTCAAGAAAACGCCCATTTTCGTGTAGGGTCAACGGTTGGTCTGGTTCTGTCCTTAATATTTTAGTCAAACTAAAATATTGCTGTGAGATTTGGAGCAATCTGTAAAAATAAGCCTTTATTCATTTTAATCTTGCCCATTCTCGTTCCGGTTGCCTTCTCTTCTCTTTTGAAGTAAAACTAAAAGATTCTTATTGTATACCGTTTGACTTTGCCGGTTAACTGCTTTATAACCGCTGGTCTGACCAATTTACAGGGTAGGGTATTTAAGGTGTATGGCTGATCTTCTCGTCATTTTGGTAAGCGCAATCTTTGTCAACAACTTCGTGTTGGCGCGCTTCCTCGGTATCTGTCCATTTCTCGGCGTTTCCAAGAAGGTGGAAACCGCTCTGGGGATGGGGATGGCGGTTACCTTTGTCATGACTGTAGCTACGGTGGTGACCTGGTTTGTCCAGTACTTTGTCCTGATCCCTTTCGGTATCGAATACCTGCAGACGATTGCTTTCATCCTGGTGATTGCTTCCCTGGTTCAGTTGGTGGAGATGGTTATCCAGAAGGTCAGCCCGGTACTCTACCAGTCTCTGGGGATCTTCCTGCCGCTGATTACCACCAACTGCGCAGTTCTCGGCCTGGCCGTTCTCAGTATCCAAAAAGATTACACGTTTCTGGAAGGCATTGTCTTTGCTATCGGCGCCGCCCTCGGTTTTACCCTTGCCTTGGTCCTCTTTGCCGGTTTGCGTGAGCGGCTTGAACTCTGTGCCGTCCCGCAGAGTTTTCGCGGCACCGCCATTGCACTGGTTACGGCTGGCCTTCTGTCTCTGGCTTTTATGGGCTTTGCCGGCCTGGTCAAAGGGTAGGCCTTATAATATGACGTCCAAGGTAGTTTTATGCTTGCAGCTATATTAAGTCTCGGATGCATCGGTCTGGTCGCCGCGATTGCACTTGGCTTTGCCGCCAAGAAGTTTGCCGTGGAGGTTGACCCACGTGAACTTGCCGCAATGGAGGTCCTTCCGGGAGCCAATTGCGGAGCCTGTGGCTTTCCCGGTTGCGCCGGCTATGCCAAGGCCCTGGTAGCAGGAACCATTGATTTGAACCAGTGTCCTCCCGGCGGCGCCGATGTGGTGGTAAAGTTGGCGAGGATCCTCGGTGTCGAGGCTTCGGCTTCAGCAAGGCAGCTTGCTGTTGTCTTGTGCCAGGGCGATAACCGCAGGGCGCAGGTCAAATATCAGTACCTGGGCTTGGCCGATTGTACGGCGGCACAAAAGATTGCAGGTGGGCCAAAAGCTTGTCCCGGTGGTTGTCTAGGCCTTGCTTCCTGCCAGCGTGCCTGCCCCTTTGACGCAATCGAAATGACAGATGACGGTCTGGCGGTGATCAGCCGTGAAAAATGTACCGGATGCCGAAAGTGCGTGGCTGTCTGCCCCAGGAATGTGATCTGCATGACGCCCTTCGAGTCAGAAATTCACGTGCTTTGCAACAGTCACGATAAGGGCGCAATCGTTCGCAAATACTGCCAGATTGGTTGTATCGGTTGCCATATCTGTAAGAAAACCATTCCTGATGCATATAAGGTCGAAGACTTTCTCGCGACAGTTATTTATGGACAGGATGAAAAAGCGATTGAGGCGATTGGCAAATGCCCGACCAAGTGCATTCGGGACTTCAGCGATGGTTATCCTGAAGGCAGCAAACTTTTGCCTGTTGCGGCAGACAAACCACACGCAGCCTGATTTAAGGTAGAGACTGTTGAAATTAAAAACCTTTACAGGGGGCATACATCCTCCGGACAACAAGCAGTGGTCATCGCACAAGGCGATAGAAGACTGCCCCTTGCCCGCAGAGTTTGTCGTGCCTATGGCGCAGCATATAGGTGCTCCTGCCGTTGCTTCTGTAGAGGTCGGTCAGTCGGTGTCCAAAGGGCAGGAGATAGGCGCTGCAAAGGGTTTTGTCTCAGTGCCGGTGCATGCGCCAACCTCTGGAGAGGTCGTTGCCGTCGAAAGCCGTCCACACCCCTGGGGAACTTCATTGCCGGCGGTTGTGATCAAGCCGGATGGTGAAGATTCTTGGTCGACGGATTTGCAGCCCGGAGACCCGGGCAGCCTGACCGTAGATGAAATTGTCGAAAAAGTACGCTTGGCAGGGGTCGTTGGTATGGGTGGCGCCGCTTTTCCCGCGCATGTCAAAATGTCGCCTCCGCCGGAGAAAAAAATCAGCACCCTGATCTTCAACGGCGTCGAGTGTGAGCCCTACCTGACGGCTGATCACCGCATGATGCTCGAAGAGCCCGAGCGTGTTCTGCAAGGTGTTGCTTTACTACAGTATGTTTTTGGTGCCGAGCGGGTGGTGATCGGTATAGAGGCGAATAAGCCCGATGCGATTGCCCTGCTTGAGAAAGAGTCTGCCGGTGCGCCAGTCGAGATACTGCCTCTTCAGGTCAAGTACCCGCAGGGTGCTGAGAAACAACTGATCGCTGCGGTGACTGGACGCGAGGTCCCTTCGGGTGGATTGCCTATGGATATAAGTGTTGCCGTACACAATATCTCGACCGCGGCAGCTGTTGCGGATGCGGTCCTCTTTGGACGACCTCTGATCGAAAGAGTCTGTACGGTGACGGGGCCTGCTATCCGCGAGCCTAAGAATCTGCGGATACGCATTGGCACCCCGCTGTCTCACCTGGTTGAAGTCTGTGGTGGCGTGACTGAAGATCCGGGCAAGATCGTGCTTGGCGGGCCAATGATGGGCTTTACCCAGCTCGACTTTAATGTCCCTGCAATCCGGGGAACCTCTGGTCTGCTGTTGTTGCGTGATGAAGATGTTGATCGCCAGGAAGAGGGCCCCTGTATCCGCTGCTCTCGCTGCGTGCAAGCGTGCCCGATGCACCTCCTGCCGACGACGATTGCTGCATACTCGCGTCGGGACCTTCTGGCAGAAGCTTCCGACTATTGCGCCATGGATTGTATTGAATGCGGTAGCTGCAGCTACGTTTGTCCTGCGACGATTCCTTTGGTGCAGGCGATCCGCTACGGTAAGGCCGCCATCCTTGCCAAAAAGAGGAGCTCATAAAACCCGTGAGCAAGCAACTCTACCTGTCTTCTTCGCCGCATATACATTCCGGCGATTCCACGTCCAAGGTGATGCGTGCTGTTCTTTACAGCCTGCTGCCTGCTTGCGCCGTGGCAGTCTATTTTTTCGGCCCGGCAGCCCTGACAGTCCTGTTGATTGCAACCTTGGGGTGTCTTGCCACAGAGGTTGTCTGTCAGCGTTTGATGGGGCAGCCGGTGACTGTTGCTGATGGCAGCGCCGCCATTACCGGCGTTCTGCTCGCTCTCAACCTGCCGCCTTCAAGCCCGTGGTGGTTGACCTTGCTCGGTGCGGTGATTGCCATTGCGATCGGCAAGCAGGTCTATGGCGGTCTCGGCTCAAACCCCTTTAATCCGGCCCTGGTGGCCAGGGTTGTGCTCCTTATCTCTTTCCCTGTGCAGATGACAACCTGGTCATCACCGATACCTTTCGGCTCTGGTCTCGACCTTGTTACCACCGCAACCCCTCTGGGGGAGTGGAAGAATGCCGTCATGCTAACCGGACAGATGCCGCCTGACCTGCAGTCCGGGATGGTGGATTATTTTCTTGGTAATATGGCCGGTTGTGTCGGTGAGGTCTCTGCTCTGGCGTTGCTGCTAGGAGCGGGCTATCTCTTTTACAAACGAATTCTGACCTGGCATATTCCAGCGACCTATGTCGGTACGGTGGTTCTCTTCTCGAGTGTGTTCTGGCTGGTCAACCCGGACAAATATCCCAACCCCCTTTTTCATCTATTGACCGGCGGCCTCGTTCTGGGTGCTTTTTATATGGCAACAGATATGGTAACCACGCCGGTTTCAACAAAAGGCATGCTGTTTTTTGGAGTGGGTTGCGGTGTGTTGACTGTTCTGATCCGTCTCTTTGGTGGTTATCCGGAAGGAGTGTCTTTCGCTATCCTGCTCATGAACGCCGCGACTCCGCTGATCGATCGCTATACCCGCCCTGAGACTTTTGGCACTTCACGGCAGGGGGCGAGGTCATGAACAGCATGTTGCGTCTCGCCCTGGTGCTGACTCTGATTACTGCTGGAGCCGGTTTGATCCTGTCTATGGTTGAAGCTGTGACACGTGAGCCGATCGCTGAGCAGCGTCGCCTAGCAACCCTGCGTGCTTTGCGGGCGGTCTTGCCGCCGGGCGACAACTCTCCTGACCAGGACACGGTTCAGTTGCTGACGGGGAAGGACAGGCGTGGTCGGGATGTCCTGCGGACTTTCTACCGGGGTAGGCAAGCGGCCGAGCTGAGCGGGGTTGCCTTTCAGGTTGTTGCCCCGGACGGTTATAGTGGCAATATTGCGGTGATGGTCGGTGTGGACCCGGAAGGTACGGTCGACGGGATAGAAATCCTGAACCATAACGAAACACCCGGTTTGGGAGACAAGATCACTTTACCGGTCTTCAAGGATATCTTTGCCGGGAAAAATCTGCAGAATGCTGACTGGCGGGTGAAGAAGGATGGTGGTGAATTCGACCAGATCACCGGTGCAACGATTTCTCCCCGGGCCGTTGTTGGTGCTGTGCGGAGAGGTTTGGAGTTTTACCACGAACACCGTGACGAGATCCTTGCCGATGCTCAAGGGGGCGGCCAATGACGTTAAGTCGTGAATTCCGTAAAGGTCTTTGGCGAGAGAATGCCGTGTTCCGGCTGCTGTTGGGTTTATGCCCAGCCCTGGCGGTTACGACAAGCGCTGAGAATGGTCTGGGTATGGGGTTGGCTACGACCTTTGTTCTGGTCTGCTCCAACATCGTCGTTTCGTTATTACGGAAAGTCATTCCGCCGAAGGTTCGGATCCCTTCCTTTATCGTTGTCATCGCGTCCTTTGTGACTGTCGTTCAGCTCTGCATGGAGGCTTATTTCTACGATCTCTACAAGGCCCTGGGGATTTTTATTCCCCTGATTGTCGTTAACTGCCTGATCCTGGGGCGCGCTGAAGCCTTTGCTTCAAAAAACCGCCTTGTCCCCGCAGTCGTTGATGGTGTCGGTATGGGGCTCGGTTTCACCCTGGCGCTTTTTGTCCTCGGTGCGGTCCGTGAACTCTTTGGTTCCGGTACCCTCCTCGGCTACAGCGTCTTCGGGGAAGCCTATCAGCCGTTGATCTTGATGATCCTCCCCCCGGGGGCGTTTATCGCAATGGGTCTTTTGTTGGCTGGAATGAATCTTTTTGACGCACGTAAGCAGTAAACAATCCCTCCACTTTAAATGTATTTAATACACTGGCTTTGTGTGCATTAATCTCTTCTAAGACAGCCAATTGTCACGGCTTTCTTCCCTTTTTAAGTTCCTGACTAAAAAACTCATAAAGCCACATATATCGGGCGTTTATGTCCTTTGGGATTGCATACAGTATACTGTATTTTTCCCTTGACAAAGAGGTGGAATTGTCCTAACTTGCTGTCGGTCAAAAAGCCGAAAAGCTATACCTGCGACTATTGGATTTTGTAATCTCACCTGGCAGGAGGATTATATCAATGCTGGACAGTTATCTACCAATTCTCACCCTGATCGTCATCGCGCTCGGATTTTCTGTCGCGGTGATCGTCCTTTCACGTCTGGTCGGAGAGAATAAGCCCTCGGCGGTCAAGCTGGCTCCTTACGAGTGCGGGATGCCTCCCGTTGGCTCCGCCCATGAGCAGTTTTCGATCAAATTCTACATCATCGCCATGCTCTTTATCGTCTTCGATATCGAAGTGGTCTTCATGTACCCCTGGGCGGTTATGTTTAAACGCCTCGGCTTGTTTGGTTTCATGGAGATGGGCGTGTTTATTCTGATTCTTCTCGTTGGCTACGCATACGTTTGGAAAAAAGGAGCTCTGGAATGGGAGTAGAGGAAACTCTAGGTAATAACGTTATTACCACGTCACTGGACACGATCGTCAACTGGTCCCGTGCCAGATCTCTTTGGCCGCTGACCTTTGGCCTTGCCTGCTGCGCTATCGAGATGATGGCTACAGGTGCTGCTCGATTCGACCTTGACCGTTTTGGTGTGCTCTTCCGCGCCTCACCGCGTCAGGCTGATGTCATTATCATTGCAGGAACTGTGACCAAAAAAATGGTTCCGGTTATCCAGACTGTTTACGAGCAGATGCCGGAGCCGCGTTACGTTATTGCGATGGGCGCATGTGCTTGTTCGGGTGGTGTCTTTGATACCTACAGTACAGTGCAGGGCGTTGATGAGATCTTGCCGGTTGATGTGTATGTCCCTGGTTGTCCCCCTCGCCCGGAAGGTTTGCTCTACGGCATCATGAAGCTTCAGGAGAAGATCATGAAAGAGCGCAATAGCTTTGGTGCTGTCATCGGCGTGGGCGAGCGGATCAACGGCTGAAACGCTTCGACTGACTGGCAACTTTAACCCAGATAGACAGGATGCAACCGTTATGAGTGTACAGGCTGTTGTTGATAAGCTGAAAGCCAAGTTTGGCGAGACAGTTCTCGAGACCATCGAGTTTCGCGGTGAGACCACTGTTGTTGTCAAGAAAGAGGAAATTGTTGCTGTTAGCACCTTCCTCAAGGAAGACGTCGGCTTTAATTTTCTGACCGATCTTTGTGGTGTTGATTACATGGGTCAGGCCCCCCGCTTTATGGTGGTCTACCAGCTCTACAATATCGCGACCCACACGCGTCTTCGCGTAAAGGCGCCGGTTGAAGAGTCTGATACAACGATCGATACCGTAAGCGGTGTCTGGGCGACTGCCAACTGGCTGGAGCGCGAATGCTGGGACCTGATGGGGATTACTTTCAATAACCATCCTGATCCACGACGCATTCTTTTGCCGGCTGATTGGGAAGGCCATCCGCTACGCAAGGACTACCCGGTTCAGGGCCCGGATCGCGAGCCTTACCAGGGTCGTCTTCAGTAAGAGACTTTTCGCGTAAACTCAAGCACGTATCTGAATATAGACGAGGCAGAAATATGGCGAATCATGAAACCATGACCATCAATATGGGCCCACAGCATCCCTCAACTCACGGGGTGTTGCAGTTGGTCCTCGAGTTGGATGGCGAAATTGTCCGCAAGGCGACACCGCACATTGGCTTTTTGCACCGCGGTGTGGAGAAGTTGGCGGAACACCGTACTTACCACCAGGTGTTGCCCCTGACCGATCGACTCGACTATCTGGCTCCCATGCATAACAACCTCGGCTACGTACTGGCCGTGGAAAAGCTGCTTGGTATTACGGATGAGATTCCAGAGCGTGCGCAGGTTGTGCGGGTTCTGCTTGCCGAATTGACCCGCCTCAAGAGCCACCTGGTCTGGCTGGCCTGTCATGCTCTCGATATCGGCGCCATGACGGTTTTCATCTACGCTTTCCGCGAGCGTGAGCATATCATGAATATCTACGAGAAGGTTTCGGGTGCTCGGATGACCTCGAACTACTTCCGCGTTGGTGGCCTCTCTGCTGATTTTCCTGAGGGCCTTGATAAAGAGATTCGTGACTTCATCGACACGATGCCTGGCCATCTGGATACTTATGAGGGCCTGCTGACTGGCAACAAGATCTGGCAAAAGCGTATTCAGAACGTCGGTGTCATCAGTGCTGAGGACGCGATTGATCTCGGTGTCACCGGTCCTTCCTTGCGCGGTTCCGGTGTTGATTGGGACTTGCGTCGTGATCAGCCTTACTCCGGCTACGAAAACTATGATTTTGAAGTTGTTGTTGAGCAGGGTTGTGATACCTGGGCTCGTTATGTCGCTCGTCTCAAGGAAATGCGTGAGTCCTGCAAAATCATTTACCAGGCTCTCGACAAGTTAAAACCCGGCCCGATTCTGGCCGATGCGCCTAAAATTGTTCTCCCGTCCAAGCAAGACACTGTGAATACAATTGAAGGTTTGATTCATCACTTCAAGATTATCAGCGAAGGCTTCAAACCGGAGGCCGGTGAAGTCTATGTCGGTGTGGAAAACCCCAAAGGTGAAGTCGGCTTTTATTTGGTTTCTGACGGTTCGCCCCGGCCGCATCGTATGAAGATTCGTCCGGCTTCTTTCATTAACCTCCAGGCCTTGCCCAAGATGGTTGAAGGTTCGATGATTGCGGACGTTGTTGCGGTTATCGGAACTCTGGATATCGTTCTGGGTGAGATCGACCGCTAACCTGCTGCGAGGACAAGGAATCAGTCATGAGTGAAGCAGTCGAAGCAACTGTTGCAGAGCAGGATACAGACCTTACCGGAGCGAACCAGATTCTCGACAAGTATGTCGATTTTCCGGGTGCTCTGATGCCGGCACTTCAGGAAATTCAGGAGTTCTACGGTTATATCCCCGAGCCAACGGTACATCTCACCGCCGAACGTCTGAATGTCTATACGAGTCAGATTTACGGAGTGCTGACGTTCTACGCTCAGTTTCATCTGGAACCTCGAGGAAAATACATTATTCGTGTCTGTATGGGGACGGCTTGTCACGTTAAGGGCGCAGGTCGGATTGCAGACATCATCAAGGAGCGCCTGGGTGTCGGGCATGCCGAAACCACAGAAGACCTTAAGTTTACCGCTGAATATGTGGCCTGTATTGGGGCCTGCGGTATGGCACCGGTCATTATGGTCAATGATGGAACCTACGGTTCTTTGACGGTCCAGAAGACGGACGAAGTCATCAAAAAATACCAAGAGCTGGATTGATAACTCACCGAGGATTTTATGGCCGAAACAGCTGAAAATATCCAAGTACTTATCTGCACCGGAACCGGTGGCTACGCCTCTGGCGCCCAGAGTGTCATAGACGCTTTTGAAGCAGAGTTTGAGAAGCAGGGCGTAGAAGCCAAGATTGGCAAGCGTTGCGACATCAAGAAGACCGGTTGCCGCGGCCTGTGCGCCAACGACGTTCTGGTTGACGTCATCTTGCCTGGCCAGGAAGCTGTGACCTACGATTTTGTGACTGCTGAGCTGGTGCCGCAGATCGTCGAAGAGCACATGCTCAAGAACGAGGCCGTTGAAAAGAAGATAGCGGGCAAATACTATAACAAGTTCCTTGAGAAGCAACAGCGGATCATCTTCTCCCGTTGCGGTACGATTGACGCCGAGAGTCTTGATGATTTCCTCGCCAATAAAGGTTTTACCGGAATCAAAAAAGCTGTGACCATGACTCCCGATGAAGTCATTGAGGAAGTCAAAAAGTCCGGCTTACGCGGCCGTGGTGGCGGTGGCTTTCCGACCGGCGTTAAATGGTCTTTCTGTAAGGCCACTCCAGGTGAGAATAAGTACCTGATCTGCAACGCTGACGAAGGTGATCCGGGCGCGTTTATGGACCGCTCGGTTCTCGAAGGCGACCCCTACGGCTTGATTGAAGGCATGATGATCGCTGCTTATGCTATCGGTTGTAAGTTTGGCTATGTTTACTGCCGAGCTGAATATCCATTGGCGATCAAGCGTTTGCAAAAAGCGATTGACGTCTGCACCGAGAAGGGTTTCCTCGGTAAGGACTGTATGGGGCTGGGCTTTGAATTCGAGATGCGGATCAAGGCTGGTGCCGGTGCTTTTGTCTGCGGTGAAGAAACAGCTCTGATGGCTTCAATCGAAGGTGAGCGTGGCATGTCACGTCCTCGCCCTCCGTTTCCTGCAGTCAAAGGTCTCTGGGGCAAGCCGACCAATATCAATAACGTTGAGACGTTCGCCAACGTTGCTTATATCCTCTACAACGGCGCCGACTGGTATTCCTCAATCGGTACCGAAGGCACCAAGGGCACCAAGATCTTTGCCCTGACCGGTAAGGTCAAGCATACGGGGCTAGTCGAGGTTCCTGCCGGAACCACGATGAAGGAAGTCATCTACGATGTTTGTGGCGGCATTCTCAATAACCGTAAGTTCAAAGCCGTTCAGGCCGGCGGCCCCTCGGGTGGTTGTCTTCCCGCTGAAGCCCTTGACGCCGAAGTCGATTACGACTCGCTGATCAAAGCCGGTGCGATGATGGGTTCCGGTGGTCTGGTTGTTATGGATGAGACCACCTGCATGGTCGACATTGCCCGCTTCTTCCTCAATTTTACCCGTGTAGAGTCCTGCGGCAAATGTATCCCTTGCCGTATCGGTCTGAAGATTATGCTTGAAATTCTCGAGCGGATCACTCAGGGAGAGGGTCGTGAAGGCGATCTGGAGTTGCTGGAAAGCATGGCTTACGACATCAAGAAAAGCTCGCTTTGCGGCCTCGGTCAAACAGCACCAAACCCGGTACTTTCCACCCTTCGATATTTCCGCCACGAGTACGAGGCTCATATCAAAGAGAAAGAGTGCCCCTCTCACGCTTGCAAGCCGTTGCTGCATTTCAAAGTGATTGAAGAGAAATGTAAAAAGTGCGGTATCTGCCCGAGGGTCTGCCCGGTTGACTGTATCCAGTGGGAAAAGGGCCAGGTTGCAGTGATTGACCGTGAGGCATGCACTGAGTGTACATCCTGCTACGACGCCTGTCGCTTCATGGCGATTGAATAGTCATTATTTTAAGTCTATCACTGACGATAAGAGGACACGATGGTTAACCTGACAATCGACGGTAAACAGGTCACGGTCAGCAAGGCAGCGACGATTTACGAAGCTGCCAAAGAGGCTGGAATCCATATTCCCGTACTCTGCTATGCCAAGAAGTTGCTGCCTTATGGCGCCTGCCGGGTCTGCCTGGTGGAGGTTGAGCAGATGAAGGGGCGTTTGATTCCTTCCTGCACCACACCGGTTAGTGAAGGTATGGTCGTGATCACTACTTCGGATGAGATCAAGAAAGTCCGTAAGACGGTGATGGAGTTCCTGCTGGTTAACCACGTTCTTGATTGCCCTGTTTGTGACAAGGGCGGTGAATGTGATCTGCAGGATCTGGCGTATGAATTCGAATCGATCTCCAACCGCTTCGAAGGTGAGAAATTCGATCTGCCAACTGATGAAGTCAATCCACTGATCGAGCGCAACATGAACCGTTGCGTACTCTGCGGCAAATGCGTCCGCGTCTGTGACGAAATCGTCGGCTACGGTTCTTACTCATTTATCAATCGAGGCTTTGAGACCAAAATTGCCACAGCCTATGATCGAGGCTTGGACTGTGAATTCTGCGGTCAATGTCTCTCCATGTGCCCGGTTGGTGCTCTCTTGCCACGGCCCTTCAAGTTTAAGGCCCGTCCCTGGCAACTCAAGGAAGTTGATTCGGTCTGCGGTTACTGCGGTAATGGTTGTACCGTTACCCTGGGTGTTAAGGACAATAAGGTTGAGACGATCCGTTTCAATGACAAAATAGGTGTCAACGACGGCAATCTCTGTGTGCGTGGTCGTTTTGGTTACTCCTATGTCAACCATGAAGACCGCCTGACCAAGCCGCTGGTTCGTAAGAACGGTGAGCTGGTTGAAACTGATTGGGATGAGGCGCTGCAGGTGGTGGCCGATGGCCTCTCCAAAGCGCAGCAGGGACAAGGTGCCGGCATTTTGTCGGGAGCACGCCTGACCAACGAGGAGCTGTATCTTCTCAAGCAGGTCGCGAAAGAGGTTGGCACAGAGAACCTCGATCACTCCGGCGGCGAGTGTTACAAAGGTGTCACCGAAGGCCTGGTAGAGACTATCGGTGTTGCCGCCTCAACCGCAGCCTTCCCGCAAATTGAAAAAGCAAACGTCATTCTGGCCATTCGTTCAGACTTTTACGAAACCCATCCTGTTGTCGGCATGGTGGTCAATCAGGCCATTCGTCGCAATGGCGCGAAGCTCGCTATTGTCGCTGACAAAAAAGGCAAGCTTGATAAGCTTCCTGGCGCCAAAACACTTCTGAGTCGCCCCGGCCTGGAGCTTGATGTTCTCAATGCTATGGCAAGGCTTCTTCTCGATGAAGGTCTGGCTCAGACTGAAGGCATTGAAGGTCTTGAAGAGCTCAAAACGGCTCTGGCTGACTTTGAGCCGGCTCAGGTTGCAGAGCGTACAGGTGTTGACCTCGAAACTCTGCAGGCGACAGCAAGACAGCTGGCGGGTGCTGAAAACAGCGCAATCTTGATGGCCTACGGCTTGCCGTATCAAGGTCTTAATAAAGAACTGGCAACAGCAGCAGCCAACCTGGCTCTGCTTGTCGGTATCCCTGGACGCGAAGGCAGTGGCTTGTATCTCTGCGGTGAGAAGTCAAACAGCCAGGGCGCGATTGACCTCGGTATTCTCCCGCAAAACGGTGGTAAAGGTGCTCAACAGATGCTGGACGCAGCCGCTGAAGGTAAGTTGGACGGCCTCTACGTTGTCGCTGAAGATCCACTGAGCAGCTACCCCGATCGAGACAAGATCGCTAAAGCCTTTGATAAAGTTCCTTTCCTGGTGGTTCAGGATCTGTTCCTCTCGCCCACCGCCGAGCAGGCTGACGTGGTTTTGCCCGCAGCTTCCTTTGCCGAGAAGGATGGAACTTTTACCAACGCCGAGCGCCGCATTCAAAGGGTGCGTCCTGGCATTCCGAGCCCTGGTGAAGCACGAACCGACGGTGATATCTTCTCCGCTTTGGCCGCCAAGTTCGGTTGTAGCGTTACTTTCACAGGTCCTGAAGCCATCTTCGCCGAGCTCGGCAAGATCGCAACGGCTTACGCTGAATTCAGCTTCAATGAGATTGGGCCGCAAGGCGTTGTCTGGGGTGGCGAGATATTGCAGCCAGTTTGCAAAAAAGTCGTTGCTGTCACCGGAGGCAGTTCTGTCAAAGGCGATTTCCAGTTGGTAACCGGCAGTGCCCTCTATCACAGCGGGACGGTTTCCACGAAGGCTAAAGGTCCGATGGCCGTTCTTCCTGAGCCTTATCTCGAAGTCAGCCGTGAAGATGCCAAAGCGTTGAGCGTTGTTGACGGTGACCTTGTCAAGGTGGCTGGTAACGGTACTGAGCTGAAGCTGAAAGTAAAAGTTGGCAACCGCTTGCCAAAAGGAGTTGTTTTCGCTCCTTATCACTTTGCCGAGGCCAATGTGAATCGTCTCTATAAAGGTGAGCCGGTAATCGCGGTTACCGTCAGCAAATAGAATTTATGGATATGCTCCGTTTTCGCGCACTTGAGCGCACTACGGTGTGAATAGACTCGCAACACTAAGATCAATCTGATACGAGGAAGAGGAAGATCATGACGCCTGAAATGCTGAGCCTCTCTAACAGTCCTGGTTTGTTTGTCGGGATAATGCTGGTGAAACTTGTGGTTGTATTTGGCGTGACTATGCTCATCGTTGCTTACGCAACCTGGTGTGAGCGTAAAGTCATCGGTCATATGCAGACCCGCCTTGGGCCAATGCGTACCGGTTGGCACGGATTGCTGCAGCCGATAGCCGACGGTATCAAGCTGTTCCTCAAGGAGGACATCATCCCGTCTGAATCAACGAAGGTGCCATTTCTGCTGGCTCCTATGATGATTCTGGTTCCGGCTCTGGTTACGGTTGCCGTAATCCCCTTCGGACCGGATCTCAGCGTTGGTAATTTCCTGATTCCCCAACAGATTACCGACCTGAACATCGGTATCTTGTACATCCTTGCTTTTGCGGGCTTGGGGATCTACGGCATTGTTCTTGCCGGCTGGGCATCGAACAGTAAGTACTCTCTGCTCGGCGGCGTACGTGCCTCAGCCCAGATGATCTCATACGAACTGGCGGCTGGCGTGTCGATCATTGCAGTCTTCATGCTCTCGGAAACACTCAGTTTGCGTGAAATTGTTGCATTGCAGCAGCAGGATCTCTGGGGTGTCTGTTCCTTCGTGCCTAACTGGTACATCTTTAGCCAGCCACTGGCCTTCGGCCTTTTTATGATTACCGGCCTGGCTGAAATCAACCGAACTCCATTTGATATGCCTGAGGCTGAGAGTGAGCTGGTCTCCGGTTTCTGTACCGAGTACTCGTCCATGAAGTACGCACTCTTTTTCTTGGCTGAATACGCTAACATGATCGTCATTGCTGCGATTGCTTCTACACTCTTCCTTGGTGGCTGGAGCGCTCCTCTCAATATCGGTATCTTTACCATGATCCCCGGTTTTGTTTGGTTGCTGCTGAAGATCTTCTCGATGATGTTCTTCTTCATGTGGCTGCGCGCCACCTTCCCTCGTGTCCGTTATGACCAACTGATGCGCATGGGCTGGAAAGTATTGTTGCCGCTGGCCCTGGCTAATGTTGTGATTACCGGCCTCGTGGTCGTGATTTTCTAATAACCGTTACCTTTGAGTCTTTAAGAGGTCTGATCATGTTCAAAGAATTTGCCAAAGGTCTGAGCATCACCTTCAAGCACCTGCTGCCGGGTCACTCAACGACCGTGCAGTACCCGACAGTTAAACTCAAGCCGTCCGATCGGTTCCGTGGCCTGCACCGCCTGGTTCCTTCTCAGGACCGCGAAAAGTGCGTCGCCTGTTACCTTTGTCCGACGGTATGTCCTGCCAAATGCATCACGGTTGAATCGGCGGAAAACGAGAAGGGCGAGAAGTACCCGAAAGTTTATACGATTGACATGCTGCGTTGCATCTTCTGCGGTTACTGCGTAGAAGCCTGCCCGGTAGAGGCGATCGAAATGACGGGTGCTTACGAACTGGCCAATTATAAGCGTGAAGACTTTCAGTTCACCAAAGAGCGGCTGCTGAAGTAAGCCAAGGGGAGCATAAATTTCATGGAACTCATTTTTTTCTATCTGATTGCGTTGGTTGCCATTGGCTCCGGATTCCTGGTAATCCGCTGTCAAAGCCCAGTCAATAGCGCCCTCGGTCTGGTCAATACCTTTTTCTGCCTGGCCATTTTTTATGTCATGCTGCATGCCCCCTTTATGGCGGCGATCCAGATCATGGTTTATGCAGGGGCGATCATGGTTTTGATCCTCTTTGTCATTATGCTGCTCAACCTTGGTACGGAAGCGCGCAAGCGTTATACCACCGGGGTTGTCTGGTCAGCTATCGCCAGCCTGCTGGTCCTGTTCAACGTGATGTACTTCATAAAGCGTGGTCGCGTGACCGGTGCTGAGGGGGACATCACATCGTATACAGTTGAAAGCTTCGGTCATGTTGAGTTGATCGGTAAGGCGTTGTTCACGGAGTTCCTGCTGCCCTTTGAAATTGCCTCCATCCTGTTACTGGTGGCGATAGTCGGCGCGGTAGTTCTCGCCAAAAAAGAAGTTTAAAGCGTAGCGGACTACGGGAGACATACCAATGATAACTGTTTACCACTACATGACTGTTGCCGCGATCCTCTTTGCCATGGGCACCTACGGTGTTCTGACCCGGCGAAATGCGATTGTCATCTTCATGTGTATTGAATTGATGCTTAACTCGGTCAACCTGACCTTCATCGCATTGTCGAGTCATTTGCAAAACATGGATGGACAGGTCTTCGTCTTGTTTGTCATGGCCGTTGCGGCAGCTGAGGCGGGAGTTGGTCTTGCATTGATGATCACATTCTATAGAAACCGTGATTCGATCGACGTCGATGATATTAACCTGATGAAATTGTGATCGGTGTGAACCGTTCACTTCCCCTAAGAAGATTACTTCGTTCGGAGGAGAGATAGATGTACGATAAACTGTGGCTTATACCATTCTTCCCGTTACTCGGCTCAATCATTAACGGGTTGCTTGGCAAGCGGTTCATCAAGAACGAAAAGCTGATCGGTGCGATTGGTACTGGTATGTTGTTCCTTTCGTTCCTGGTCTCCTGCAAGTACTTTATCCAGCTGCTTGGCGATTCCGTCAAGTCTCACCAGAATGTTATTGCATCCTGGATGTCGGTTGGCAACCTGCAGGTGGACTGGGGCTTCCTGCTCGATCCGCTCTCTGCCCTGATGATCATGGTTGTCACGGGTGTGGGTACCCTGATTCATCTCTACTCCATCGGTTACATGCATGGTGAAGAAGGTTTCTACCGTTACTTCAGTTACCTGAACCTCTTCGTTTTCTCCATGCTCATGCTGGTGCTCGGTAACAACGCACTGGTCATGTTTGTCGGTTGGGAAGGTGTCGGTCTCTGCTCCTACCTGCTGATCGGCTACTACTTCGAAAAGAAGAGTGCCGGTGACGCCGCGAAGAAAGCGTTTGTTATGAACCGTGTTGGTGACTTCGGTTTCCTTCTCGGTCTCTTTACCATCTTCTGGGCGCTGGGGAGCCATGGAGTCTGGACAATTAATTTTGTCGAAATCACAGAGAATGCTCACCTGCTCTCCGGAGACATGGTCCTTGGTGCCAGCGTGACCACAGTGGCAACCCTTTGCTTCTTCCTCGGCGCTACCGGTAAGTCGGCTCAGCTGCCGCTCTTCACCTGGCTACCTGACGCAATGGAAGGCCCGACCCCCGTTTCTGCTCTGATCCACGCGGCAACCATGGTTACAGCCGGTGTCTACATGATCGGCCGTATGAACATCCTTTTTGCCATGAGCCCAACCACCATGTTCGTGGTTGCGCTGGTCGGTGCATTGACGGCGATCTTCGCCGCGACCATCGGTTTTGCTCAGAACGACATTAAGCGAGTTCTGGCATACTCGACAGTTTCCCAGCTTGGTTTCATGTTCGTTGCAATGGGGGTTGGCGCGTTTACCGCAGGTATCTTCCATCTGATGACTCATGCCTTCTTTAAGGCTTGTCTCTTTCTTGGCTCAGGTTCTGTTATTCATGCCATGCATCATGCCTTGCACCACGCACATCTTGATGATGACGCGCAGGACATGCGCAACATGGGTGGCCTGCGTAAGAAGATGCCTGTTACCTGGGCGACCTTCGGCATCTCATGTTTGGCAATATCGGGTCTACCTTTCTTCTCCGGGTTCTTCTCCAAAGATGAGATCCTCTGGTGGACTTTCGCATCGACCCGTGGCAGCAAGGTAATCTGGGTGATCGTAGTGGTTGCTGCCTTTATGACCGCCTTCTATATGTTCCGTTGCCTCTACATGACTTTCTACGGAGAGCAGAAGACCAATCCAAAAGCGAAAGACCACGTTCATGAGTCACCATGGGTGATCACACTGCCCCTGGTTGTTCTCGCAGGTCTGGCGACCGTTGGTGGCCTGATCGGCATCCCGCATGCAATTGATATTGCCCATGTTGGCAATAAGTTGAACGCTTTCCTGGCACCGGTCTTCCATCACAGTCAGGAACTCTACAAGATAGAAGCGCATGGTTCTGCCAGTACTGAGATCATCCTGATGGTCTTCTCGGTTGCTGTTGCTTTGGCTGGTATCGGCCTCGCTACAGTCATGTACATGAAGGATCCTTCGCTGCCAGGTAAGTTCACTGCTAAATTTTCTACACTCCATCGTGCCGTCTTCAACAAGTGGTATGTCGACGAAATCTACGACACGCTCTTCGTGAATACCACCAAAAAGCTCGGCATCTTCTGCTGGAGGGGCTTTGACGTCAAGGTGGTCGATGGCATTGTTAATGGTGTTGCCAAGCTGGTCGGTTCTCTGTCATCAGTGTTGCGTTATACGCAGTCCGGATTGTTCCAGAACTATGCCCTGACTATGGTTCTAGGCACAGTGGTCATGTTGGCCATTTTTATTCTCAAATAAGGGTATAACGTTCAAGCGTTTATATAAGGAGCAGTGACCCATGAATGACCATCTTCTTAGCCTGATGACATTTTTCCCGTTGGTGGGGATGTTGATTATCCTCTTCCTGCCTCGGGAAGCCGACCGACTGATCAAGACTGTTACATTGGTCGTAACGATCATCGTTTTCTTCATCAGTCT
>Ga0224504_10000249_pt1 | contig 24298 bp, 25 predicted proteins | sample SF_Oct11_sed_USG_3_FD_170160 | JGI IMG/M metagenome (GOLD analysis project Ga0224504, IMG submission 170160) | Sediment microbial communities from San Francisco Bay, California, United States - SF_Oct11_sed_USGS_24 | ecosystem: Environmental > Aquatic > Marine > Sediment | place: USA...
TCCACTGACGCGAAATACGACTCTTTCGTCCTCATCGAGTGCGCCGCCGAACGCCGCGCCTACGGAAAGCGCGTCATCATCGCCAACTGTCAGTTGCAGGCGTCCGTCCCGTTCCGCCGAAGGAGCCGTACTACGCATATACACGAGTCCTGCCAGCGCATTGGCGCCATAGCGACTGCCCTGCGGACCACGCAGGACTTCGACGGACTCCATATCGAACAGCGTCGCGACAGTACCGATACCGCTGAAATCGATATCGTCAATCAGGAAACCGACCGACGGATTCGGTGCGCCTTCGTACTGCTCGAGTTCGCCTATTCCACGAATCTGAAAATAGCGTGCCCGGTGGCCGTCACCCGACCAGCTGAGGTTCGGTATGACATTCACGAGTTCTTCGAAGTGCTGCTGGACCGCTTCGCGGATGAAGTCCCCGGAGACGACGCTGACGCTGACCGGTAGTTTGTCTGCCGGGCGTTCACGAAAATCGGCCGTGACGATAATCTCGTCAATTGCCTCGTCGGCGACAGCTGAACAGGTAAAAAAAACAGACAGAAGCGCGGCTGGAACTAGCGCGATAGACAGATGTTTCATGAATCCCTTCCTACGCCGGCATTAACCGGATCAGGTTCTAAGGGTTCCCTTATGGATCTCAGGCCCGCTGGCCACCCCTGTGAGGTAAGGAATTCTACACTTTTTTGAGGCGAGCGATGAGGCTCGATGTATCCCAGCGGCTGCCGCCCATTGCCTGGACTTCCGCGTAGTAGCGGTCGACAAGTTCGGTCATCTCGAGCTGCGCCCCGTTCTGCCGCGCCTCATCGAGCGCGATACCCAGGTCCTTGCGCATCCAGTCAACGGCAAAGCCGAATTCAAACTCGTCATTCACCATCGTCTGCCAGCGATTCTCCATTTGCCACGATTGCGCCGCGCCTTTCGAAATCGACTCGATAACGACTGCGGGATCCAGCCCCGCGCACTTGGCGAAATGCAGGCCTTCGGACAGCCCCTGTACGACCCCGGCAATACAAATCTGGTTCACCATCTTCGCCAGTTGCCCCGAGCCCGTTGGGCCGATATGAGTAATCGCTTTGGCAAAGCAATCGATGACGGGCGCCGCACGTTCGAAGACGTCGCTGTCACCACCCACCATCACCGTGAGCTGGCCGTTTTCTGCCCCGGCCTGCCCGCCTGACACGGGCGCATCGAGGAAGCCGACCGACCTGTCTGCCGCTGCTGCATGTATCTCGCGAGCGATCGTCGCGGAGGCGGTAGTGTGATCAACCACGATGCCGCCAGCAGCCATTTTGTCCAGCACGCCCGCCTCGCCAAGGATGACTTCGCGCACGTCATCGTCGTTGCCAACGCAAACAAAGACAATATCAGCCCCTTCGGCAGCTGCCCCCGGCGTCGGGGCACTCGAGCCGCCGTACTCGTCGACCCATTGCTCCGCTTTGGCAGTAGTCCTGTTGTAGACCACCGTATCGTGCCCGGCCTTTGCCAGGTATCCCGCCATGGGATAGCCCATGACGCCAAGTCCAACAAATGCAACGCGCATCAGATCAGGCCTTCTTCTTGCGCGGGTCCAGTCCGAGTGAACGCGCGATGATCTCTTTCATGATTTCGGATGAGCCGGCGTAGATTCGCGAAACGCGGGCGGATGCATGTCGACGACAGACTTCGTACTCGGTCATAAAGCCATTGCCACCATGCAGTTGCACACACTCGTCAGTAATGCGGTTCTCCATCTCACTCGTCCAGAGTTTCGCTTTTGCGGCGTCCTCGGTCGTGAGTTTACCCTTGTTGTGTTCCTCGACGCAGCGGTCCACGAAGGCGTACCCCACGTCAAGCTCCGTACGCATCTCAGCGAGTTTAAAACGCGTATTCTGAAAATCGGCCAACGACTGGCCAAACAGTTTGCGATCCTGAACATACTCGACAGTGGCATCGAAAGCTGCATGTGCGTTGGCCATGAATCCACAGGCCACGATGAGCCGCTCCTCTGCGAGTCCATGCATCATTTGGTAGAAACCGCGATTCACCTCTCCAAGCAGGTTCTCTTTGGGAACCTTGACGTTGTTGAAGAATAACTCGGCGGTATCCTGCGTCTTCATGCCCATCTTGCTCATGTTGCTGCCGCGCTCGAAACCATCCATGCCGCGTTCCACGACAAGCAGGGAAATTCCATGCTTACTGGTCGCATCCGTCCTGGCGGCCACTACGACGATGTCAGCGAGGATACCGTTGGAGATGAACGTCTTCGATCCATTGAGGAGAAAATGATCGCCTTTGTCTTCCGCCTTACAGCGGATGCCTGACAGGTCACTGCCCGCACCGGCCTCGGTCATGGCGACGGCGAGAATATTCTCACCGGACACACACTTGGGCAGCCAGCGCGCTTTCTGCTCGTCGGTTCCGTATGTTCCTATGTAAGGCGCGACAAGCCGACTATGGAGCGTAAAGAAGACTCCGGGATCACCGAAGCGCGTAGTCTCCTCCATCACGATTTGTTCGTAGCGAAAGTCGGACATGCCGATGCCGCCATATTCCTCCGGCACCCACATGCAGAGCAGCCCCATTTCGCCGGCTTTGATGAACGCCTCTCGATCGACTATGCCCTGCTCGTTCCAGCGTTCCGCGTGCGGCCCGATCTCTTTTTGCATGAAGCTCCGCACCGAATCGCGAAACATCTCATGATCTTCGTCAAATATGCTGCGTTCCATAGCTACTTGCCCTTGAATGCCGGTGCACGTTTCTCTAGAAAAGCCTGAATGCCCTCCCGGTTATCCTCACTTCCAAGGAGTTCACCCTGCAGTTTCGCCTCGAGATCATAGGAGTCGGACCAGTTGTTGTCCGCCGCAAAGCGCATGATCTTCTTGGTTGCGGTCAGGGACAGTGGAGCACGTTTCGATAACGCCTGCGCCCACTCCATCGCCGCGCTCAACAACGACTCGGCCGGCACCGTCTTGTTGGCAAGCCCGAGTTCCAAGCAGCGTGCGGCGGGAATCCGTTCCGATTCGACACTCAACTGGAACGCCTGCCGGTACCCGAGCTGCCGCACCAGCAGCCAGTTAAGACCACCGTCGGGCACCAGCGAGATCGTCGTAAACGGCGACAACAGGAAAGCATTGTCAGCCATTATCAGCAGGTCGCATTGCAGCGCCATCGACAGGCCTATGCCGGCCGCCGAACCCGGTACCGCAGCTATTACCGGTTTGGGGATATTTGCGATCGCTTCCAGAACCGGACGATATTCCGACTGCAGAATTTCCTCGACGTCCCGGTCGATACCGGCCTTCAGGTCAGCCCCGGCTGAAAAACAGCGCCCTTCACCGGTGAAGATCACAACGCGTACCGAATCATCCTCGTGAGCCTTTGCAAACGCTGCGGCAACATCCGCCCGCAACTCTGTATCAAATGCATTCATGCTTTCCGGACGATGCAGCGTAATGACCGCTACCGCATCGCGTTGTTCATACTTGACGATCTCGCTCACTCGGGGCTCCTGTTTCTACATGTTGCGACGGTATTCACCGCCGACTTCATACAACGCGCCGGATATTTGTCCCAACGAACTGGATTTGACGGTTTCCATAAGTTGCTCAAACACGTTGCCACGATCACGTGCAACCTGCTGCAAACGCCGCAGCGCATCGGCGCTGACATCAGCATGCGTCGCCTGGAAAGCCCGTACATGACGAATCTGGTCTTCCTTCTCACTATCGCTGGAACGGATGAGTTCGAGCTCATGGACCTCGTCCTCCTGGCCTTCCTTTGGCAGGAACGTGTTAACGCCCACGAGCGGCAACGAACCATCGTGCTTCTTATGCTCGTAGTACATGCTCTCGTCCTGGATCTTGCCGCGCTGGTACATCGTATCCATCGCACCCAGCACACCGCCACGTTCAGAAATGCGCTCGAATTCCTGGTAGACGGCCTCCTCGACGAGATCGGTCAACTCGTTCACGACAAATGAACCCTGCCACGGGTTCTCGCAGAAGTTGAGGCCAAGTTCGCGCGAGATGATCAGCTGGATCGCGACCGCACGCCGCACCGATTGCTCGGTCGGTGTCGTAATAGCCTCATCGAATGCGTTGGTATGCAGACTGTTGCAGTTGTCGAACAGCGCGTACATCGCCTGCAGCGTCGTGCGGATATCGTTGAAGCTGATTTCCTGCGCATGCAGGCTGCGTCCGGATGTCTGCACGTGATACTTGAGCATCTGCGATCGTGAGCTCGCGCCGTAACGTTCCTTCATCGCGCGCGCCCAAATACGCCGCGCCACCCGACCGATTACCGTGTACTCGGGATCCATGCCGTTGGAGAAGAAGAAACTGAGGTTCGGCGCGAAGTCATCGATGTTCATACCTCGAGCGAGGTAGTACTCAACAATCGTGAAACCGTTTGACAACGTAAACGCCAACTGGCTGATCGGGTTCGCACCCGCTTCGGCGATATGATAGCCACTGATCGAAATGCTGTAGTAATTGCGTACGTTGTTTTCGATAAAGAACTCTTGCACGTCGCCCATCATCTTCATCGCAAACTCGGTCGAGAAGATGCACGTATTCTGCGCCTGATCCTCTTTCAGAATATCGGCCTGGACCGTGCCGCGCACGGACGCCATCGTCTCTTTGCGGATACGTTCATACGTCTGCGCATCAACCACCAGGTCGCCCGAAACACCGAGCAGGCCGAGACCAAGGCCAGTGTTTCCGTCGGGCAGTTCACCGACGTAGGCGGGGCGATCCTTGCCTTCGAAATACGCGTCGACTTTCTTCTTCGCGGCCTCCCAGCCACCTGTCTCGCGTAAATGTTTTTCGACCTGCTGGTCGATGGCGGTGTTCATGAAAAATGCCAGGATCATCGGTGCCGGACCGTTGATCGTCATCGATACCGATGTTGTCGGCGCACACAGATCGAAGCCTGAATAAAGCTTCTTCATGTCGTCGACCGACGCGATCGACACACCGGAGTTACCGACCTTCCCGTAGATGTCGGGCCGCTCGTGCGGATCCTCACCGTAGAGTGTCACCGAGTCGAACGCGGTTGACAGTCGCGCCGAGGGTTGGCCCTGCGACAAGTAGTGGAAGCGGCGATTGGTGCTTTCCGGCGTACCCTCCCCCGCAAACATGCGGGTCGGGTCTTCACCGAGGCGGCGATAGGGATAGACACCACCTGTATAGGGATAAGCACCCGGCAGGTTTTCCTTTTGCAGGAATGTCAGTAACTGGCCCCAGTCGGTGAAGTCCGGTGCCGCAATTTTCGGAATTTTCTGATGGCTCAGGGACTCGCGGTAATTATCACCGGTGATTTCCCGGCCACGCACCGTGTAACTGTGTTGCTCCGAGCGTACGCCCTCTTTACGGGCCGGCCACTCGCGCAAGAGTGCCAGGGATTCCGCGGTCAGGTCGCTCAGGGCCTCCTGGTAGCGCTGGCGGAGGACCAGCAGGCTACGATCGCTTCCTTCCGTCAATGCCGCAGACGGAAAGGCCTCCAGTTCACCAGGCAGCTCCGCATCTTCGAGCAGCTTGAGTGCTTCGTAAACATGCTGGGCGCGGCTGGCGGTCGCTGCCTGGCTGTCCACCCGGCTGTTGACCTCACGGCCATGCTCCGCGATTTCGGCGAGGTAACGGATGCGGGCACCCGGTATCGTTGCCGTCGAGCGTGGCTCACGCACAGAGGTGTCAATGGCAGGCGTCCAGTGCTCGGCATCGAGACCAGCCTTCTCGGCCACGCGCCGACACAGTTCGGCAAACATCCAGCTGACACCCGGATCGTTGAACTGGCTCGCGATCGTCGGGAAAACGGGAACCTCATCATCGGGTGTCGTGAAAGCAACATGGTTGCGCTTCCACTGCTTGCGGATATCGCGCAGCGCGTCTTCGGCGCCACGCTTGTCATACTTGTTCAGCACGATAAGGTCGGCGAAGTCGAGCATGTCGATCTTCTCGAGCTGGCTCGCGGCACCGTACTCGCTGGTCATGACATAGACCGAGTAATCAACCATGTCCACGATCTCACTATCGCTCTGGCCAATACCGGCTGTTTCAACGATGACGAGATCGAAGCCCTGCGCCTTAAGGTAGGCAATGTGATCGCTGAGCATTTCGCTCGTGGCAAGGTGCTGGCGACGGGTCGCAATCGAACGCATGTAGATACGTTCAGACCGCAGCGAGTTCATGCGAATGCGATCCCCCAGCAGTGCGCCGCCTGTGCGACGACGCGTCGGGTCAACCGCGAGTACGGCGATGCGTATCTCCGGGAAACACGCGAGGAAGCGATTGAGGATCTCATCGGTAACGCTGCTCTTGCCGGCGCCACCTGTGCCGGTAATACCGATAACCGGTACCTGCCCGGATTTGACCTGCCATTCCTTCCGCAAGGCGGTCAGCTGGCCTTCATCAAACAGACCTTCCTCGATCGCTGAAATCATGGCCGCGATATCGACGTTCGACTCGTTGGTTCGTGGTGCGCCGGTGGGCCTGCGGCCTGATACCGTACGCGCAACGAGATCTTCGATCATCGCCTGCAACCCGAGCTCCATACCATCATGCGGGTGATAGATGCGCTCGACACCGTAGTCCATCAGAACGCTGATCTCTTCAGGCGTAATCGTGCCGCCGCCGCCACCGAACACCTTGATGTGGCCTGCACCCAGTTCGCGCAGGCGATCCACCATGTAACGAAAGAACTCGTTATGGCCGCCCTGATAGGAGCTCACGGCAATACCGTCCGCATCCTCCTGGATCGCTGCCAGAACGATGTCATCGACACTCCGGTTGTGTCCCAGGTGCACGACCTCGACGCCCTGGGCCTGGATCAGTCGTCGCATTATGTTAATTGCGGCATCGTGGCCATCAAATAACGACGCGGCGGTCACAAAACGTAACGGGCTGCTCTGACGCTCGCCCTTGGTACTCGGCAAATCCGAAGCTGCGGTACTCATGCTTGCACCTGCAAAAATAATTTTAATCTGGATTAAAATAATGCAGAATGGGTCAGGACTCAAGCCGCAGGCGCACAAAGCAATGGCCCAAAAGGCCTCCGACACCCGCTTCGAACTCCAAAAAGGCCGCATGTTGCGCGCCGCAGCCAAGTGTTTTAACGAAAAAGGCTACAGCGGCAGCTCGCTCAAGGATGTCGCGAATATCCTGGGCCTGACCGACGCGGCGCTCTACTACTACGTCAAGAACAAGGAAGAACTCGTCTACCTCTGCTATGTCAGGGCGGGCGAAATCGGCCGGGAAACGATGGACCGCGCCATGGCGGACGGCGACAACGGCCTCGATATCGTCAGGCGCTACCTGCGCTACCATCTCGAGGTCATGACGGGCGACCGGGGTCCCATCGCGATCATGAGTGAGGTTCCTTCACTCAAACCCGTGCACCGTGAAGAAGTACTCGAAATCTCCCGAAAACACAGTACGCGCTTCGAATCGATACTCAGGAGTGGGATAGAGGACGGCAGCATCGCGCCCTGCGATGTCCGCATGACCGGCAATGCCATCATGGGCGCTCTTAACTGGGTCCCAAAATGGTTTCGCGGGGACGCGGCGGTTGCAGCCAGTGTCGTTGAAGAGTTCCCGCAAATTCTCAGCGCGGGACTGGAGCCCTGAATCCCGCTCAGGGGGCCGCGTAAAGACCTCCAGTTTCGTCGTCAACCACGCTCAGGTAGTCCCGGACCCGTTCCCAGAGCATGTCGATCTGCTGATCAACCTGATCGGCCTTGATTGGGTCGATATCGAGACGTGACGTGACGAAGTCCAGCCGCATCTGCGCGGTACGCAGGTCACGATTACGCAAGTGGTCTGCCGAAACGGGCATGCCGGTCTTCGGATCGATGATCATGACCGAGCTGGCATTGCCGGAAAGACGCGATCCTGTCCTGGCCTGCTTCAGAGTTCCGAGATCTTCGACGAGGAGCTCCATGATGATCACAAGGTCGCTATATTCCTTGCGCAATTCGACGTAGAGCTTATCCGATTGAGCACGCTGTTCGTCGTTCAGGGTCTGCAGCACCTGGTCGCGCACTGCCATGAACTCCGGCCCTCGGCGCTCCGCCGCGATGCGATACCAGGCTGATGCCTTGACCGGATCTTCCTCGACGCCCAGCCCCATCAGGAACATGTAGCCAGTCATATACTGCGCGTACTTGTCACCCTGCCGGGCCAGTTCGTTCGAATAAATGAAATGGGCACGCTTGTAATCGCCGCGTTCGTACAAGGACTCGACTTTCGACTGCGTGCGCATCGTGCGCGAATCGAGATCGCCGGTCGGAAACTCCGTCCACTGCGCCACCGCGAGTGTGGGCACGAGCAGCGCCAGGATGATCAGCAAAGTATTTGTTCTAGTCATCAATCTCGTTTCAACTGTAACGGACACCTGAATTTGGCAGTGGATTGACTGCAAAGTTCCGACCAAATTGACGAATTAGTCAATAAAGTCGGGCGCACGCTTTTCGAGGTTGGCGCGGACCGCTTCCGCCTGGTTTGGTGCCCCCAGCACCCGCAGTTGTAACTGCGCCTCAAGAGCTAATGAATCCTTCTCCGAGTGCTGCCAGGCCTCATTCACCAGGCGCTTTATGCCCCTGACAGCATCGGGCGACCTGCCGCGGATTACGCGCGCCATTTTCCTGGCCGCCGCGAGCGGATCATCCTCAATCGCCGTTATCATCCCCCACTGCAGCGCCTCTGCTGCATCGAATACCCTGGCCGTCCAGGCGAGCTCCTTGACCCGGTCCGGCGGCAAAATATCCCGCAGCGTGGTGCTGATCGCCATATCGGGAATCAGCCCCCACTTCGACTCCATGATCGAGAACTGCGTACCGGGAGCAGCATAGCGAAGGTCGGCGCCGATCGCGATCTGCAGCCCGGCACCGAAAACGACGCCCCGCAGTGCGCAAATGACAGGCACCGGCAACTCGCGCCAGGCGTACGCCGCCCGTTGAAATATATTGGCCGTGGACCCGGCCACCGGCTTCAGCAGCGCGGCGCCGAGATCTTCGGTGCCCTGCATTGCCGCGATATCGATGCCCGCGCAGAAATTTTCTCCGGCGCCGTGCAATACGACAGCACGAATAGACTTTTCCGCCTCAACTGACCTTGCGGCCTCGTCCAGGGCGTGAAACATATCGGTATCGACCGCGTTTAGTTTGTCCGGCCGATTCAACATGACCTCGGCGACATGGTCATCAATCCTGATATCAACCCGGTTACTCAATACCTTTCTCCCCGGCTAGACCGCCAACGTGCATTTGCCGTTACGAAGCACGATCGCATCGCGTTCCTTGACCCTGCAGCTGAACGAAATGATGTTTCCGTCCTGCCACATATCGGTGGTAATCGTGTCGCCCGGCAAAACCGGTGCGGAGAAGCGTGCGTCGAATTCCTCGATCAGCGTGTAGTCATAGTCGCAAATCGTCTGCAAGACCGCCTTGCAGGCAATACCAAAGGTACACAAGCCGTGCAGAATTGGCCGCTCGAACCCAACGGCGCGTGCCCGCTCCGGGTCGGCATGCAGTGGATTTCGATCCCCGGTCAGGCGGTAGAGCAATGCCTGATCGAGGCGCGTGGTGATATCGCAACTCAGATCCGGCTCGCGGTGAGGCGCGCGATGCGGCGGAATACCCTTGCCGCGCGGCCCACCAAAACCGCCATCGCCACGTGCGACGATAGTACAGCCCATGTTGAACACAACCGTGTCGTCGCTCGCGAGACGCCCTTCTGCTTCGAGCAGGATCAATGCGCCCAGTTTCGGACCACGATCGAAGGCATCGACAACGCGCTTGTTTATCAGCAGATCCGCGGCCGGCGGCAGTGGCCGATACAAACGCAGACGTTGTTCTGAATGCAATATCTGGGTGTAGTCCCAACCAAGACCGACCGGAAACATCTCAGGCACGAGGACCGTCGCCAGTGTCGGTAACGTCTTTAACGCCGCACCCTGCTCGTAGACATACGGCAACTCGCGTGTGTCCACAGGATCCCGCGCCATGCCCACGCTAAGTGCGTACAGCATGGAATCGGCATCGGTGTATGAAAAAGGAAGGTCCGTCTGGACCTTCGACATGAGTGTGTCGTAATCAAGTGCCATGGTTCATCCGTGTCTCGCGGCGTACTGCCAGCCCAAGTCTGCCAGCGGTTGCACCGCTTTTACAGCCTCAGACGCATGCGCGCTTGCCGCCGTGCCGTCCCTGACCCTGCCAGCGATGCCCTGCAGGATCGCGGCGAGCCGGAAAAAATTGAAGGCCAGGTAGAAATTTATTCCAGGAATCCCGCGCTGCCGCCCCGTGCGCTCGCAGTAACGCGCCACGTAATCCTCTTCACCCGGAATGCCAAGCTCGGCCAACGGCTTGCCAACCAGACCTATCGATCCGATTCCAATATCCGGCATGTGCCACGCCATGAGGTGATAGGTAAAGTCGGCAAGTGGATGGCCGATTGTCGACAATTCCCAGTCGAGCACGGCAATAACCCGTGGTTCGGTCGGATGCAGGACCATGTTGTCGAGGCGATAGTCACCATGCACGATGCTGGCCGATTCGTCGTCAGGGATGTTATCCGGAAGCCAGTCGATGAGCTGGTCCATCATCGCGACAGTACCCGTCTCGGACGCACGGTATTGCCGTGACCAGCGCGAGATCTGGCGTTCAAAATAGTTGCCGGGGACGCCATAGTCGGCAAGGCCGACGGCCTCGTAGTCCGTGTTGTGCAGCTTCGCAAGTGTCAGGTTAACGTCATCGTAGATGGCCGCGCGCTCGTCCGGATCCATACCAGGCAGATCCAGTTCCCAGAGAATCCTGCCCTCGACAAACTCCATAACAAAAAAACTCGTGCCGATAATCTCATCGTCTTCGCACAACAAATACGGTCGCGGCACGGGGAATCCTGATGCATGCAGCGCACTGATAACCCTGAATTCGCGATCGACCGCATGCGCTGATTTCAGCAACTTGCCCGGTGGCTTGCGGCGCAGCACATATTGGCCCGATGCGGCGCGCAGAAGGTAGGTTGGGTTCGACTGGCCACCTTTGAACTGGACGACGGTCAAGGGGCCTTGAAATCCTTCAATGTGTTCGCCCAGGTAGGCTTCCAGACGCTTTTCATCGAAGCGATGCGCCTCGGCTACATCGCGCGTTCCGGTATTCTTGTCCTGACGTCCACTCATGGTCGCTGAGTGTACCGTTACATCCGGAAAATACCGAACGGCTCCTCTCCGGGCTGCGTATGTTTCATCGCGGCGGACAAACCGTGGGCCAGAACCAGGCGCGTATCGAGTGGATCGATGACACCATCATCCCAGAGTCGACCACTCGCATAGAGAGGATTGCCCTGATTCTCATACTGGGCCCGAATCATGTCTCCGAAATCCTGCTTATCGTTCTCGGGCCACTCTTCGCCGCGCGCGGCGAGACCATCTTCCTTGACTGTAGACAGCACGAGTGCCGCCTGGTCGCCACCCATGACCGAAATGCGCGCGTTGGGCCACATCCACATCATGCGAGGACTGTAGGCGCGGCCGCACATAGCGTAGTTGCCGGCGCCGAAAGAACCTCCGACAACCACGGTGAACTTGGGGACAGTCGCGGTTGCAACGGCATTGACCATCTTGGCGCCATCTTTCGCAATACCCGCCTGTTCGACGCGCTTGCCGACCATGAAGCCTGTGATGTTCTGCAGAAAGACAAGTGGGATGCGGCGCCGATTGCAAAGCTGGACGAAATGCGCCCCCTTTTGTGCCGACTCCGGGAACAGGATGCCATTGTTCGCGACAATCCCTACCGGGTAGCCGTCAATGTGCGCAAACCCGCAGACAAGCGTCGCGCCATAGAGCTTCTTGAATTCATGGAATTCGGAGCCGTCGACGATGCGCGCGATCAGCTCGCGGATGTCATAGGGGAAACGAAATTCGCGTGAGACGATGCCGTAGATATCCTCGACCGGATACTTTGGTTCGACCGGATCGCGGCGCACGACCCTCACTCTGTCATCAACATTAAGGTTGGCCACAATGTCGCGCGCGATGGCCAGGGCATGTTCGTCATTATCGGCAAGATGATCCGTTACGCCCGAAATACGCGAGTGCACGCTGCCGCCACCGAGCGTTTCGGCATCCACAATTTCGCCAGTCGCCGCTTTCACCAAAGGCGGTCCACCCAGGAAAATCGTACCCTGGTTGCGCACGATGACTGACTCGTCACACATAGCCGGCACGTACGCACCGCCGGCAGTGCAGGAACCCATCACAATTGCGATCTGCGCGATACCTTTGCCGGACAGGCGAGCCTGGTTATAGAAGATACGGCCAAAGTGGTCACGATCCGGGAACACCTCATCCTGGCGCGGCAGGAATGCACCACCTGAATCCACGAGATAAATGCATGGCAGGTGATTCTCCTCGGCGATCTCCTGCGCACGGAGGTGCTTCTTCACAGTTAACGGATAGTACGTGCCGCCTTTCACGGTCGCGTCGTTCGCGACGATCATGCATTCGATGCCGTGAATACGACCAATGCCCGTCACAATGCCCGCACTGGGAACATCATCACTGTAAACCTGCCATGCGGCCTGGCGACCAATCTCGAGAAAATGCGCGCCCTTGTCGAGTAAGCCCTTGATGCGGTCTCGCGCGAGCAGCTTGCCGCGCTTCAGATGTTTTTCACGGGAGCGTTCAGGGCCACCCTGCATCACGTAGGCGTCTACATCGCGGAGAGCTTTGACGAGCGCCTCATGCGCGGCCTGGTTCTTCGTGAAGTCATCAGAATCTCGATCGACCTTTGTCTGGATTACAGGCATCGACTCACTTCGTGGCGTTAAAGAGTTCGCGGCCGATCAACATACGGCGAATTTCACTGGTGCCAGCGCCAATTTCGTAGAGCTTTGCGTCACGCCACAGGCGCCCGGCCGGAAATTCGTTAATGTAACCATTGCCACCCAACGCCTGGATCGCCTCACCCGCCATCCAGGTCGCCTTCTCGGCAGCGATGAGGATACATCCAGCGGCATCGAAGCGGGTAGCCAGGCCGCGGTCGCAAGCACGCGCTACCGCGTAGACGTATGCCCTGCAGGAGTTCATGGCGGTATACATGTCGGCGATCTTTCCCTGCATCAGCTGGAATTCGCCGATCGGTTGCCCAAACTGTTTGCGGTCGTGGACATAGGGCATGACCAGATCCATGCAGGCCGCCATGATGCCCAGCGAGCCGCCGGAAAGGACCACGCGCTCGTAATCGAGGCCGCTCATCAGGATAGCGGCACCCTTGCCCTCTTCGGCCAGCCGATTGGCTGCCGGAACCCGGCATTCCTCGAGTAACACTTCGCTTGTATCGGAGCCGCGCATGCCAAGCTTGTCCAGCTTCTGTGGCGTCGAAAGTCCGGGCGTTCCGCGTTCGACGAGGAACGCACTGATGTTTTTCGTTTCAGCACCGGGATTCGTCTTCGCATAGACAATGATGACATCGGCGCCCGGAGCATTCGTTATCCACATCTTGGAGCCGTTGAGCACGTAGTCATCGCCATCGCGCACAGCTGTAGTGCGCATACCCATGACGTCCGAGCCCGCGCCCGCTTCGCTCATCGCAAGCGCTCCCAGGAACTCACCTGAGACGAGCTTGGGAAGTAACCTCTGCTTCTGCTCATCGCTGCCCCAGCGACTTAGCTGATTAACACACAGATTCGAATGCGCCCCGTAGGACAAGCCGACCGACCCCGAGGCCCGGCTGATTTCTTCCATAGCGATAACATGAGCAAGGTATCCGAGTTCGGAACCGCCGTACTCTTCCTTGACTGTAATGCCGAGCAGGCCGAGCTCACCAAGCTCGGTCCAGAGGTCGCGGGGAAACTCGTTTTTCTTGTCTATCTCGGCGGCACGGGGCGCGATCCGATCCGTGGAAAAACTGCGCACTGTCTCGCGCAGCAGATCCAGATCCTCACCGTGGCCGAAGTCGAACTCAAACATGAAAGGACACCTCTCCGGATCCTGCAGCAGTTTGCACCATTGTCCGGCCGCTACGGCTCCACATGAATACCAATCGCGGGGTAGGATCGTTAGTCCGTCTCATCTACCCGTTCCACAGCGTGTGCTCTCGCGCTCACATCCTCGCCACGGACGAAACGCGCGAACCAGAAGTGACGTCCGAATTGCTCCTTCTCGGTTCGGAAATACGCGACCTGCCAGCAACAGGGCCACTGCGACGGCGGTGACATTGCTGGTTACTTTCATTGCCTTTTTCTCTCAACCCTGGGACAGGTTCTCAATAAATCGGGAAAACAACTCGTACTGCGACGTAATACCGAGCTTCGAAAACAGATTGCGTTTGTGGACCATAACGGTACCGGGTGCGATATCGAGTTCGCGCGCGACCGATTTGGTCGAATGTCCGCGCAACAAAAGCTGCGTGATCTCGCGTTCACGCTGAGTAAGAACGTTGTCGCCGAAATTGACGAAACAGTCGGTAAGGCGCTGATGAATATCGCGGTTGGGAGAACTCGTCTGCTGCCACTGGTCCCAGACACGCTGCATCGCCGCGGCCACCAGCGGCTCGATCATTTCCAGCCGGTAACGTTCGGCTCGCGTCAGACGATTTTGAGTCCGGCCGACAACAATGACCAGCGTGCTCATTGGTGACACGTCTCGCAGGAAATCCATTTCGTCGACCAGGTGCGTCCGCTCTACATACTGGTGGTAATACTCACTGGAACGAAACCGATCAGGATGGGTATCGCGGAACCGGCACATACTTGGCTTGGATTCGGAAATAGCCAGCTGATACAGCGGGTCCAGCAAATACGGCCCTGCCAGGTAGCGGTCGAGAAAATGCCGGCGCTCCGCGGGTGCCAGTGAATGCGCCAGAACCTCCGGCGCAGCATCCTTATGGAACGCCAGCAGGCTCGTTCCATCATTGGCTACCGTTTCGCAAATCAGCGCTACGACTTTTTGCGCAATAGCTGTGCTCTCGGTCGCTGCAATCAACGCTGCGACTCTCGCGTGCCATTCCGGCGTATCGAATACCAGGTGTGATCGCATATCAGGGCTGGTAAAGCGCGGCTGTGGCGCCAGACGGATCGCGAATGACACAAAAATGCCCGCCAGCAAGTCCCTTCGGGCCGACCAGCACTTCGCCGCCGTTGGCCGTGCACGCCGCCGCACTGGCCTCGACATCCGCGACCGTAATGTAGATCAGCCAACCACCCGGAATTTCTGCGTTGCCGCCGCGCGCATGACAGATTCCAGAAACCGCCTCGCCGCTCTCCGGCAAGGTCATCGAGTAGTCGGAGTAGTCGCCCATGGACACTGCTTCAGTTTCCCAGCCAACAACGCTCTTGTAAAAGTCCCTCACCCCGTCGGCATCGTCGACGGTCATATCGATCCAGCCGATCTTTCCAACCTGTGTGTTGTCAGACATTGCGCCCCCCTTTTATTGTTCTACTCAACTCAAAATGACGTAAGAAACGACGCGGCATTTCCGCCGATCGGGCCCCGCCCCGACTGCGCCGTCTTTAGGTACGCTTCACCTTTCGGATAGTCTTCTGGCTGAGGATTGTAGATTCTGGTTACACGATTGCGGTGAAACAGCTTGAGCTGCGCAGCAAATGGGATGACACGAGCCGCATCGTTGCCCGTAAGTTCCTTGTGCAAGGCCGGTAAGCGATAGAACGGCAAATTCATGTCTGCATGATGTGCATTGTGATAGCCGAAATTCAGCACCAGCCAGTTGAGCTTTGGAAATCGCAAACTGATCGGGTTGCTAAATGTATGCTCCTGCTCCCATGCGGTGTCGCCCTTATGCGGTGGCTTGACGTAATCGAACAAGGTCAGATTATACGGGTAATCATGCTGCACGCTGTCCATGAAGCGTAGCACCTGCATCATGATCAGGTAGGCCACAGCATAGAGAATCGCTACTTTGGGAAAATAGATCACCAGGGCTGTAAAGATCCCGCCACGTACCAGGATGACCGCAACGTTGCGTACGCGCTGGTCGCGACGTTGCGGAATAACAAACGATGTGAGAATCATGACGCCGTGCATGATGAGATCATGTGCGGGAATGTAGAACCACTCCAGGGCGCGAACGATATTTGTAATTGTCGGGTGCGTCTCAAAAAACCGGTCATAGTCGAACCACACTGCGTCATCATTGTCGACGTGGTGGCGAAAATGCTTGTACCGCATATCTTCGTAGGTGCCGTAGGCGGCTCCGCAAAACCAGCTCATGACTCGCCCGAGGAAGGCGTTGTGACGACTGTGACTGAACACCATGTTGTGCCCACATTCGTGAATCATGTAGGCCGCAATGATCATGCCGTGAGCCAGTAACAGGGTCGCGACTGCATTAACGACGCCGCTGGCAGCAAACAGGCCGGCAAAACCTGCGACATAGGCTGTCACGGCATAGGCAACCGTGGCACCGTAATACCGTAATCCAAGTGGGTCTTTTATGAAGCTCTTTGTTAGCATACGCACCATCGCTTGCCGGCTATGGAGAACCGACGAATGAAGCTTGTGACAGCCATTGTAAAACCCTTTCGCCTCGATGACGTACGTAATGCGCTGGGTGAAGTCGGCATCCAGGGAATGACCGTGAGTGAAGTCAAAGGCTTCGGACGCCAGCGCGGCCACACGGAATTGTATCGTGGTGCCGAGTATGTCGTTGATTTTCTTCCAAAAGCCAAGATAGAAGTTGCGGTATCCGATGACCTTGTCGAGCGCGTGGTCGAGGCAATCGTCGACGCCGCCAAGACTGGCAAGGTCGGCGACGGCAAGATTTTCGTCACGACGATCGACCAGGTCTGGCGCATTCGCACTGGCGAAACCGGGGACAGCGCACTCTGACCTTCAGAGAAACGCCATCCTACAGGGCACCCCACACCGCTCGTCCCAGCATGAACCACAACGCCAGCGCTGCGGCGCTGTACGCAGCAAATCGCATGATGACGATATTCACCGTGCAATGAATCGCGCTGTGCACCATCCGAAACACCAGGAACAGCCAGGCTGCAATGACGTCGACGGTCCCTGCCGTCGCAGTGACGTACAGATACAGGCATAGCGCGTAGAACAACACGGGCAGCTCGAACAGGTTCCTGAAGTTGTTGGCCGGATAGCTAACCTCCTCAGGTAGAAAGGTGGCTGCCTTGTCAGGCGTGGTGTAGGCCTGCGTCGGCTTGCCGGCCCGGCGCATGGCAGGTATGCGCTTTGCGTACAGGACAAACCACACCACAGCGGTCAAAACCATCATGCCAAGCATGGGTAACAGTATCTGCTCGTTGCTCATGAGTCCTTGCCTCCGATCATTTCCCAGTCCTTATTCTTTTTCCAGCAGCGGCAAAAACGCGTTTCGCCAGGCGGACAGCTTACCGGAGAACGACATGGCCGCGTAGGCCGGGCTGGTTGACGGCAGACCGATTTGTTCAACCGTTCGGGGCGTTATCGCCGAATCCACGAAACGACCGAACATCTGTTCCGCTTTCCTGCCATTGAAAGCCACCAGTTCAATGGCAGGATGTTGTTCAAAGAACACGCCGAAGTCATTTGGTTGAGCACTCTTCATCCGGATATCCGAATCCAGGCTACCGGGTCTCTCGGAACTCCTCAGAACATCCCACAGTGCAACCTGGCGCGCCCTTAACTGGATGCAGCGATGATGATATTCACCCTCGATACCGAATATTTCCCGCATGATCGGCCAAAATACATTTTGCGGATGCGCGTAATACTGCTGCTCTGCAATCGATTTCCGGCCGGGCAGACTGCCGAGCACCAGGATGCGCGCATCCGGTCGCTCGATGGGTGGAAATCCGTCAGATGTTTCCATGCGGCCTTGCTGCTGATATTACCGCTGCGACCGGAGAAGGCGGCGCGCGAGCACTTCCATATCCCCAGCGTCGCGCGTGCGCATAACCGGGTCATCCGCGGTGATATTCATGCCGCGAATCGCCTTGCGCAATAACACGCCGTCTTCGTCGAAATCGAAGTCGATTACATTAAGGCAGCACGTAGACTGATCGAGAAGGCCAAACGCCTGCAAGCCAACTCCGGTGGCCCACCCAAGAATCGCGGCATTCGTCCCACCATGCGCGAACACGGCAAGATCATGCCAGGACGTATCAATGAGTAATGTATCCATCGCAGCCGTTATGCGCTGGTAGAAATCGTGATAGCGCTCGCCGCCCAGAAATGCGGCGTCTTCCTGTTCGGCCCGCCAGTGGGAGAACGCGACATCGCTCACGATGTCGTACCCGCCGGTTACCTCGCCTTTTATGGGCCGTATTTCTTCGAGCTCAGGAACGACCTCGAGTTCGATGTCACGGTCGGCCAAAATCGCCTCGCCAGTCTGGCGTGTCCTGCGCAAGCCTGTGCAGATCGCTTTATCAACGTGCACCTCGACGAACAGCTCCGCCATAGACTGCGCCTGCGCTCTGCCCCTTGCATTCAACGCTACCAGGTCGGGATCGCCCAGTAACTCACCGTTCTCATCAATGTAGTCGACGGCGCCATGGCGAAACAGGTAGAGGCGCCGGCGGCTCGAACCATCGATCGCGATGCGCTGGCGCGCCACCCGATAAGGAGACCGGGATTCGCTCATACTGCCTGGTACGGCATGGATCGCATGAATTCCAGCTGCTCCGCTTCGGAAATTCCGCGCCCCAGCCAGTTGGTATGTGGCCGAAACGCCTCACGCGCTGTCAGTGCCGTCACACCCTCGATCTCGACATCGTCACGCAGGAAGAATGCGTTAGTGCCGGTAGAGTCGCAGCCGATAAGATAATAACCCTTGCGCCGCCCAAGAGACTCCAGCGCCGCCAGCGACGCGCCATAGTAGAAGCCGCTGGCGTGTTTGCTATACCGTGCAAACGAATCATCGTAAGGCACAGTCAACGCCAGTTCGGGGCCGATGCCGGCGTTGTACTCAATACAGACGACGCGTGGCGACACACACTCGAGTTCTTCCCAGAACCAGTAGTCATTGCCGTCAACATCGAGAGACAGGAGATCGATGTCCCGCGGTACGCCGTTGTCCCCGACCAGTTGTTGGAGGTTGTCACGTGTAATGAACGTCTGCACAGCCGTAACACGGTTGATGCCGTGTTGTTTCGCGGCAAACTTGAAGCGGTCCACGTTCTCGCCTGAGCCATCCATAAGAAGCCCGTGAAAATCCTCCTTCAGCATCAGCCGCAGCGCATTGCATTGCTCCGCAGCAAAGCCAAACTCCACAAACCAGCGCGACTCGAACCCGATCTCATCGAACAGATAGCGCAGGATGCCATCCTCTCCATTCTGAGACAGCCAGCTGTACTCATAACGCTCAAGACCCGACACATCGACCTGCGAGCGGGGTGGAAACCGCTTGCGGTCCGGCTTGGCCCACCTGGCGCTCACCTTGCCGGCCTGCACTGAAAAAGGAATGAGTTTGTGTTTAAGCCATTTACGCCCACGTCGTACGCGGTATTTCTTGACCGGGATCCTTACCATGGGGTGCTAATAACCTCTGCCGGCGTCCACGACATTCAATAACGCATCACCAGCCAGGTAACGACGGATGTTTTCAAGTACCAGCAAGCGGTAACGATTGAGGTCGCTCCCCCGGCTTGAAATGTGCGGGGTAATGATGACGTTATCGGCCTGCCATAATCCATGCTCTGGCGGCAAAGGCTCCGGATCAGTTACGTCGAGACCCGCGCCCGCGAGCCGCCCGTCCTGCAGAGCGGCCAGCAGAACATCGGTGTCGACAGTCGCACCGCGGCCGACGTTGATGAAGTATGGGGCACGCGTTTTGGTGGCGGCGGCAAAAAATTCCTCGCCCAGAAGGCCCCGCGTCTTGTCAGTCAATGGCAGTGCATTGACAATGACGTCGGCCTCCTGTGCAAGAGTCAGCATCTCATCCGACAAGCCCACGTAGTCCACAAAATCCGGGCCGTCACGAGAGCTGTTGCGCGTTGCAATGACACGCATGCCCAGCGCCGACCCGCGCCGAGCGATGTCAGTGCCAATACCACCCAGACCCAGCACCAGCATCGTCTTGCCGTACGCGGTCGTCATGCCGCGAGTGTAGGGCTCCGACCGATTCCACTCACCACTCTCCCTGTCCTCCATATACGCTGGCAATTTGCGCAACAGGGCAAGCGTCATCGCAATGGCATGCTCGGCGATGACAGGTGCGGACATTTTCTGCATGTTTGTCAGTACGACCCCGCCACTCACGAACTTCGGTGACGTGACACAACGGTCTGCGCCGGCCGAATAAATCTGAACCCAGCTGACGTGCGGCGCAGCCTCTAACAGTTCGTCGTTGCAAAAGCCGATGATCGCCCCGGCCGACCCGGCTTGGGTCAGCGCTTCCTCAAGTGAGGGTACGGCGACAACATTGAAACCGTCGAAGTCCGGCAGCTCCAACCCGATATCGCGAACGAGGACGACTCTCGATGGATCCCAGGAGGACACATCGCGCATAGCTGTCGGGCCTTCGCGCAGGCCAGCGTCATCGACAAGCTGCTCGATGGTGTATTCGGCTGACAACGGGGTAGCGGCAAGAAGCAATACTGCTGCAGCAACAGCTACGATCATCCTGTATACCTGCATTGTGATTCCCACAGCGCGTATTAACGCATCAATCTCTCATTATGAGTGAAATCCGCGGAATTCGACAATGGTGAATCAGGCAGGGAAGAAATCGATCGGCTTAGTGGTCGTGATGGCCTCGACGTCCCTTGCTTCAAAGCGGAACAGCTTGACGCGTTGCACGAGCTTACGCTCCAGCTCCGCGTCGTTCAGTTCGCTGGAGACGACTTCACACATCGTGACAGCACCATTTGGCGCGATCGTGAGGCGCAGTACCAGCTTGCCTTCAAGGGACGGATCCTGGCGTAGTGCACGATTGTAGAGTGCAAAAATAGCGCCTTTGTTCTTGTCGAAAACGAGTTCGATTTCTTCGCGTGAACGCGACGCTCTGCCACTGGAACCCGAACGGCTCGCGCCGGCTCCCTGCGCCATGCCGGCCACGGGGCTCGTTACACGCGTCGTACTGCGTCCGGCAATTCCAGAGCCACCTGTGTTGCGACTCATTGCGGCCGTATTGATACCACCTGACGCGGTACCGGCTTTCGACGTGATCATCGAACGTTGGTTACGCTCTGCCTCGCCTACCGATGCCGTCAGCGGGCGATCGTCAGCCACCTGAAGCTCTTTGTCGACGAGATCCGCGAGGTCCTCAGCAAACGGCATCAGCGCCGCCTGCGCTTCTTCGCGTGCCTGCTCTGTACGATCCACAACAGGCTCCGGCTCCGGCTCTGGCTCCGGCTCTGGCTCAGGTTCTGTTTCAACAACCTGTTCAGGCTCCGGTTCGTCGGCCTCTGGCTCCGGTTCCTCCTCCTTGGGCGGAGGCGGGGGCGGAGGCAGCGGCTCTTCCTCGAGCAGCAGTTGCGCTATACGCGGTGGAATCTCTTCCACATCGAATGGGTCCGGTTCGGGTACAGGAATAAACGGCCAGACGATACTGAGCGCCATACAGATCAGGAAGATAATGCCCAGCAAACGCTGGAACTTTCTTTCCTGATCCTGGCCCGTTGTCCAGGGCAGCTCATAGTCTCTGTAAAACGGTAAGTCCAATTCCGTGGCTCCTGATCTCTTTCAACGCGCCTTAACGCGACACCTGAAGGTCGTCCAGTTTGTCTGAACTCTTCTGCAGCACGGCCAGCGAGATCTGTCCGTAATCCGAATCCGTACAGGTCGCCATAACTTTCTTCAGCAGACGGTACGAGATGTCCTTGTCGCCCATGATCGTGACTTCACGACCCGCGACATCGTCCTTGGCGGCACGGCGCAATACACGATCGTTTTGCGATAGCAGCGCCTCGCGCAGCGCGGGAATATCGTTGCCCTTGGTGGCCATAACCTCGGCAATGTTCGCCACGGGCGTGCCCTGCACGAGAATTTCAGTCTTGCCAATCAGGATTGTGACAGTCTCTTCCGGTTTCCTCTCAGCGATAGATTCCGGCAATTTCATGTCCTTGGCATTCGGTAACGTCTGCACGTCCGATGAATTTACCAAGAGGAAGAACACCAGGATCGTGAAAATATCCATGAGCGAAACGAGATTGAGTGCACCAGAGCCTTTGTTACGCCTGTGGTGCTTCTCCATGCGCTTTGCGCGACCCGACTTGACCATTACGAGGTACCCCCGTCGAGAACAGGCGCATCACCGATAGAAATATCCGGAAAAAGATCCGATCGTATGATCTGCTCGTTTTCTTCGTCGATGTCCTGCGCGACTCGTACCGTGTCCATGACCTGAACCAGCGTGTCGTAAGCAATATCCTGCTCAAGAAGTATCGACGCATTCGTTTTCGTCGGATAGCGCTCCTTGAGCTCAGCCAGTTTGTCCGCAAGCGCATCGTAGTCGTAACCTTCCACGCCGTTGGGGTAGATGCCCAACAAGCCCTGGTTACGATCGCCGACTTCAATCTTATCCTGACGTACGATGACTTCGAGCTGGAATGTCTGTTCCTGCGGGTCCACGGGCTCATTAGAGGAGCCTGGCAGGTTCAATTCGAGAACCGCCAATCGCGAGAACACCGCGGTGATGAGCAGGAACGGAACCAGGATCACCATCAGGTTCATGAATGCCGTGATATTGAGTTCGGCCGTCTCGGTATTGTGACGACCGCCCCTGCGGCTGCGGATCATGGCTTATGCTCCGCCCTGGTTCAGCTGACGTTCGGTAACCGCGTTCAGGAACTTAACGCTGGCCATTTCCAGGCTGTCCACGAGCGCATTCGTCTTGGTTTGCAGCAAAGCATGAATCAGCAGCAACGGAATCGCCGCCATCAGACCGAAGGCCGTGGTGTTCATCGCCGTCGAGATCGACGCCGAGAGCATGTCAGCTTTTTCAGCCGGGTTAGCTTCAGCAACCGCCGTGAATGCCGAGATCAGGCCGATAATCGTGCCGAGAAGACCCAGCAGCGTCGCGATGTTGGCGAGCGTCGCAATATAATGCGTACGCTTTTCAAGTCGCGGCAGAACCTCCATCAAGCTCTCTTCCATCGCCTTCTCGATGTCATCACGACGACGTGCCGACTTAACTCGGTACAGGCCATAAGTCAGGATCGAGCCGATAGCGGCTTTCGATTTAGCTGTTAGCGCAGCCGCTTCCTGGAAGTTACCTGCCTTAAGGAACGGCACGATCTTCTTCCACAATGCACGGTTGCTTGTGCCCGACACAGTCAGGTACGTCCAGCGTTCGATAGCAATCGCAATACCGAACCCGAACACCAACAGGATGGGGATCATGAATGGTCCGCCTTCCTGGAAAAAACTTACTACAGTGCTCATTTGTCTGCTCCTCTAAAACAGATGTGATGCCTCTTGCAGACTACGTCTGCATCTCTAAAACAGATTCCTACAGTTATTCCTTTTTTTCGCCGTACAAGTCGTTGTGATACTCGACTTGCCGAATAAATTCTTCCCGATCCAAAGGCGCCAGCACCTCATCGATCAACGTATTGACGGGCTTGCCCATCAGGTCACCAGGGTCCGACTTCTGCCAGGGCACGATGTACAACACCTTTGGCAGCTCCTGGTTGCCCGTAATTTCCGTGCGATTCAATTCCATCGAATCCATAACGCGGCTGCCCGTGGTCGTACGCGTAATATCTGGTGCCGTCTCCGGGGCAGCCTCATCTTCAACAGCCGCCGACGTATCGACAGCCGGCATCAAATCGTCGTCTTCCGCCACGTCCTGGGCGAAAGAGGCAGACGCTGCCAACAACATGGCGAACATGATTCCGGTGCCGAATACTGTCTTCAATTGAGTACTCATGTCCTTCATTCCGCCACGTTTGCCGTCGGCTGCCTCGCCGCCAGGCGGCGTTTCAGATCCGCAATCCACCTGTCGACCTGCTTATCCTCGCCGACAAGTGCCTGGTAGGCCTCGAAGTGTTCCAGTGCCGATTCGAGTCGCTGCAGGTACAGTTCGTAGAGAATGCCCAAGTTGTAGTGTGCCAAGGCATAGTCGGGGGAGACTGTGACCGCCTTCAAATAAGTGGCCTCTGCCTCCAGAAAATTCCCATTTTTGCGATGTAGCAGACCCAGCTGGTTCAGGGCAGCCGGGTGATCGGGGTCCAGCACCAGTGCCGCGTCCAGGACCTGGCGCGCTGCTTCCTCATTCTCGTTGCGTAAATGGATAATCGCGAGATTGACGTATGCGCCCGGGTATTCGGGGTAGACCAGCAGAAATTCCTTGAAACGCAGCTCCGCATCCATCAGGTCGCCCGCCGCCTGGCTCGCCGTCGCCTGCTCGAACAAT
>Ga0224504_10000250_pt1 | contig 24231 bp, 16 predicted proteins | sample SF_Oct11_sed_USG_3_FD_170160 | JGI IMG/M metagenome (GOLD analysis project Ga0224504, IMG submission 170160) | Sediment microbial communities from San Francisco Bay, California, United States - SF_Oct11_sed_USGS_24 | ecosystem: Environmental > Aquatic > Marine > Sediment | place: USA...
GAAGGTATCTGCCATGTCTACCTGCACGCCGGTGCCGACTCCGACATGGCCCGCGACGTTGTGCTCAACGCCAAAATGCGTCGCACGGGAATCTGCGGTGCGGCTGAAACCCTGCTGGTGGATAAAGCCGTGGCAGATACATTGGTGCCGTTGGTTGGCGATGCGCTGTTAGCTTCGGGTTGTGAGATTCGTGGAGATGGGAAAGTCCGGTCGCTATTGGCCCAGGCGGGCGAAGCGACCGAAGAAGACTGGTCGACTGAATATCTGGATGCCGTTATTTCGATTCGTGTGGTCGACGATATCGACGCAGCGATCAGCCATATTCGTCGGTACGGTTCCGGTCACACAGAAAGCATCATTACCGATGATGCAGAGGCGGCTGAAACGTTCTTTCGGGAAGTCGATAGCGCGATTGTGCTGCAAAATGCCTCAACCCAGTTCGCCGACGGCGGTGAGTTCGGCATGGGCGCGGAAATCGGCATTGCGACGGGACGTATCCATGCGCGTGGTCCTGTCGGCGCAGACCAGCTAACGAGCTACAAGTACGTAGTGCGCGGTAGCGGTCAGGTGAGGCCGTCCTGATGTCGACGGCACAGCAATACGACCTCGCGGTCATCGGTGCAGGCATCAATGGTGCGGGTATTGCGCGCGATGCGGCCCTGCGCGGCCTGAAGGTCATTATCTTCGACAAGAACGACATGTGCAGCGGCTGCTCGGCGATTTCCAGCCGCCTGGTGCATGGTGGCTTGCGTTACCTCGAATACGGCGAAATTCCACTCGTGTATGAGTCGTTACATGAAAGGCGCTACCTGCGGCTCACCGCGCCGCACCTCGTTGAGCCACTGCGCATAACCATTCCCATCTACGCCGGGGCGCGCCGCGGGCCGTTGCTGATTCGCCTGGGTATGCTCGCGTATGACCTGTTGTCCTTGCGCAAGACGGTGCCGAATCACGACATGCTGAACGGCGCTGAGATACATCGGGAGGAGCCCGGCCTCAGGGCAGAAGGGCTGCGCGCGGCAGCCCGTTACTATGACGCGCAGGTCACATTTGCTGAACGCCTGGTGTTGGAGAACCTGCTGGCCGCACGGTCAGCGGGGGCGGTTATTCGAACGCACTGTGAGGTTACGCATATCGCCGTTGCAGACGGTGCTGTCAGTTCGCTGAGCTACAGAGATGCGGAAGGCTCTGAACAGGAAGTCGCTGTAAAGGCCGTCGTTAATGCGGCCGGGCCCTGGGTCGACCGAGTCCTCGCGGTGGCTCCGAAGACCACCCCTCGCCTGATTGGTGGCACCAAAGGCAGCCATATTGTTGTCGGCCGATTCGAAGGTGCGCCGAAGGATGCGTTCTACGTCGAAGCCGCGGCGGATGGCCGGCCGTTTTTCATCATCCCGTGGAACGACCAGTACCTGATCGGCACGACCGATATTCGTTACGACGAGGATCTCGACCAGATTCGTGCGAGTGGTGCGGAAGTGGATTACCTGCTCGATGAAACCAATCGCGTCTTTCCCCATGCGTCCCTGTCACGCGAAGATATTCACTACGCCTACGCCGGCGTGCGACCGTTACCTTTCAAGGAAGCCGGCCCCGAGTCCGCAATCACCCGGCGCCACATCATCAAGGTGAACAAGGACGTAGCGAACGGGCTTGTGTCAATTATCGGGGGCAAACTTACAACCTATCGCAACCTGGCCGAACAGACCGTCGACAAGCTGGCGAAGCTGCAGCGCCTGAAGCTGCCGCCATGCCGCACACGCGATACGGATCTTCCCGGTGCCTGGGGCATCGACCGCGCCAGGGAACGTCTGCTTGAACTGGGTGCTCTCTCGGATGCCGGTATCGAGCGCCTGCTGCATATTTATGGCGGCCGTGCAGCAGCGATAGCTGATCTGGCAAGCACCGATTCCGGACTCTCGGGCACGCTCGGTCACGAGGAACGGGTTCTTTCAGCCGAGGTCATCTTTGCACTGCGCGAGGAATTTGCGCTGACGCTCACAGATGTCGTATTTCGGCGCATGATGATTGGTCTTGACGCCGACCAGGGGAGCAAGATGTACTCGGCAGTCGCTGCGATCGCGGCGAAAGAGGCGGGCTGGAGCCCGGAACAACAGGCGCAGCAACTCGATGGACTCACGAAGTACGCCAAGTCGCTGCGAGTGGGGTAAGCCAATGAATATCGCCAGGCGCCGGTTCGTGCCGGCATTTGTCTTTTTGTCCCTCTTGTTTATGCAGACGGTTCTTGCGCAGGAGGCAATAGAAGCTGACGACCCAACAGCCACAGCGTCGCGACCGCGCGTCGGCCTGGTACTCGGTGGTGGCGGCGCACGTGGTGCCGCACACATCGGCGTGCTCAAGGAACTCGAGCGCCTGCGAATCCCCATTGATGTGATCGCCGGGACCAGCATGGGGGCCGTGGTTGGGGGTCTCTATGCCACCGGAATGAGTGGCGAGGATCTTGAGGACCTCGTCGGTTCGCTCGATTGGGCTGCCGCGCTATCCGACAAGCCAGACAGGCAGGACCTGAGCTTCCGCCGTAAACAGGATGACAGCCTGTCACCGATCGATTTTGAATTGGGTGTGCGCGGGGCTGAACTCGTGTTGCCGAAAGGTGCAATTCAGGGGCAGAAACTCGACATGTTGTTGCGCGAACTGACGTTCGGCGTATCGCATATCAGGGACTTCGATAACTTGCCGATCCCGTTTCGTGCCATTGCTTCGGATATTGAGCGTGGCGAGATCTGGGTTATGGACAAAGGTGATCTCGCCCAATCGATACGGGCGAGCATGTCGGTGCCCGGCGTGTTTGCCCCGGTACGCATTGGCGATCGGCTGCTTGTTGATGGCGGTCTTGTCGGCAACCTCGGCGTCAACGTCATGCAGGAAATGGATGTGGACGTGATTATCGCCGTGGACGTCGAGTTTCCTCTCTACGGTCCTGAGGAACTGGATTCCGCGCTGACAATCTCGGAGCAAATGCTCACGATCCTCATCCGCAAGGAGACGTTGCGTCAGATTGAACGCCTTGGCACAGAGGACATACTGATCCGCCCCGAACTCGGTACGTTCGCGTCGACGAATTTTGCTGACATCCTCGAAACGGTCGAGCCAGGTGAAGCCGCGGCGCGTGAGCAGACATCGAAACTCGAGGCCCTCTCGCTTGATACGGCGGCATGGGATGCCTACCTTGCGCAGCGTACGCATCCGGCATCACCGGCATCACAACTTGCCTTCGTGCGCATTATTGATGACGGCGAACTTGCACCGGAAGTGCTGCAGCTAAAACTCAGCGTCAAGGCCGGGGACCCCATTGATCATGCTCTGCTTGCGCACAACGCCGACCGGCTCTACGGACTGGGTTTGTATGAAAAAGTCAGCTACGAACTCGTGGACGAAGGCGGAAAGACGGGTGTCGAGTACCGTGCGCGCAGCAAGAGTTGGGGGCCGAATTTCCTGCAGTTCGGCGTGTCGCTCGAAGATGACTTCGAGGGCTCGACGGCGTTCAATCTCGAAGCTCGTATGACGCGGATGGGTATAAACCGCCTGGGTGCGGAATGGCGCAACGATCTGCGCCTGGGAACGGATCCGAAATTGTTCTCTGAGTTCTACCAGCCGTTAAGCAGTGACTCGCGCCTCTTTATTGCACCACACATCAGCGTCGAGCAATCCAATATCAACGCGTTCGTTGCCGAAACGAGGATTGCGCGCCTCAGGTTGTCGGAAGCGGAAGCAGGTATCGACATGGGGCGGGAACTGGGCCGGGTAGGTGAATTTCGTGTCGGTTTGTTTCGCGGTGGCGGTGAGGCGCGCGTACAAGTCGGGGATCCGGCGTTGCCGAATGTCGACTTCAATGCTGGCGGTGCGTTTGCCAGGCTGCGCTACGACTCCCTGGACAACGCGCGATTTCCGCGACGCGGCATGCGCGGCGACATCAAGTGGACGCTGTCGCGCCCCGGACTTGGGGCCGATAGTGAATTCGACACAGTCGAAGGCGAGGTGATGCAAACCTGGAGTCGGGGTAAGAACAGCCTGCAACTTGGTATGAGCTATGCGACAACGCTCGAGTCGGACGGTGCATTCCAGGACTTCTTCCCGATGGGCGGCTTCCTGCGTCTGTCCGGGCTTGAGCGAGGTGAGATTGCGGGACCGCATGCGGCGCTGGCCAAGCTCGTGTACTACCGTCGCATCGGTGACAAGACGGGCATCATGGATACGCCGATCTATGTCGGGATGTCCGCAGAGGCGGGCAATGTGTGGCTCACACGCTCGGAAATGAGTTTTGACTCGATGATTCTCAACGGCAGCCTGTTTGTCGGCTTCGACACGTTTCTTGGGCCCGTCTATGTTGCAGCTGGCTTTGCCGAACACGGCCAATCGAATTTCTACCTGTTCATCGGCGCGCCGCCGCGTTGACAGGGCCTAGCGCGTGACTTTTTCCAGGATCTGCGTTGGGGAGTCGGTTTTCCTGTAATAGCCGTGCCGGGTGGCCATATCGTCGAAGGCGGCGTTGCGCTCTGCTTCACTCGAGTACCAGTGAAAACGCTCCCAGTCGTCTCCCAGAACCTTACGGAGAGTATCGGTTGCAGGCAGCGTTACCCGAATTCCGAAATTGCGCTCCCGATTGGCTGTTTCGGGGTCGACGAGATTGTGTTGGTGGCAGAAGTCCACGGTGATTCCTTGTGCTGGCCTGACGAGCAGCGCGAGTATACCGGAATTGCCGGCGCAAGCATTAGCGGGGCGATCCGCGGTCCGCTGCACCTTCGCGATCGGCCCACCCGAGGATGCGCCGCGTAACAAACAGGTACACGGGTTTGGCCGTGCGGCCCCAGGCGCGAGACACTGGTGACGGGTTGGCGAGGATTCTGTGTTCACGCTGCGTGAGTCGATCTGCACAGTAGGTGCGCTTGTGCTTCAGTAGATGGCGTATGTCTTCGCGCGCTGCACCACGGAAAAGGCGACCGCGGCGCGTGCTGTGCCAGGCGAGCTGGAAGTCGATAAATGCTGGACTGCCGTCGTCGAGAACAAGCAGGTTGGGCTCCTTTGCCAGATCGTTGTGGCATACGCCCGCGCGGTGCAGGCGTCGCAGGAGGCGCGCGGCCGCCTTGAACCACAACGGGTCGTCAGTCTTCGCATCGTGTAGTGGCTTGCCCGCGAGATAGCTGCGAACCAGGGTGTCGCGCCCGTGCCGCAGGAGCTGTGGTACGCCGTCGATTCCGTCGAGTGCCGCGAGCGCTACTGCCTCCCGTTTTAGCAGGTAGCGAGCGAGCCAGCGCAGCCACCAGCGCGCCGCCGCCGCATTCCGCACGATAACGGGACCCTCGACGTCGTGCCGGAGCACGACTTCGCCAAACAGGTCACATTTTAGAGTCCGTTCGTCGTTCATTTTGCCAAGAATAATGCCAGAATAGTCTGCCGTGGTATGGGTGATCGATACGGCATGAGCGAAGACTCAAGTAAGCAGGTTCCGTCCGAAGAGCGCAAGCGCCCGGATTCCACCGGCGAGTTCTTCAGCGTCGGCGCGCCACTGCACGCCGTGCGGGCAGGCTACGTGCGCCGTCGTGCCGATGACCTGCTTTACGAGACGGTCGTCAGTGGCCGGTACGCGCATGTGCTTGCGCCAGATCGCAGTGGCAAGTCGAGCCTGATTGCCGCAACCGCCGCCCGTCTTGAAGCCGGTGGCTGCAAGATTGCGATTCTTGATCTAGAGCAGATCGGTGTGCGCGATGGTGGCACTGACCCCGGCCGCTGGTACTACAACGTTGCCTATCGCCTGCTACGACAGCTAAGAATTCGTTATGACCTGCAAACCTGGTGGCATGACAAATCCATCCTGAGTAACCGCCAGCGATTGCTGGAGTTCTACTCGGAAATCGTTCTGCAATTCGTGGCTGAGCCTATCGTTGTATTTGTCGACGAGATTCAGTGCATCGAGAATCTGCCGTTCGCGGACCAGTTGCTCGCCAGCATTCGTGCAGCACACAACGCGCGTACGACGGATCCTGATTTCTCACGTCTTACGTTCGTGCTGCTGGGCGAGTGCGATCCTGTCAGCCTTGTTGCCGAGCCCGAGTTGTCGCCATTCAATGTGACGCAGCAAATTCTTCTCGATGACTTCTCCAGAGAGGAGCTCGACCTGTTTGCGACAGAGCTGAACCTGAATCCCGACGATGCGGTCATCGCACTTGATCGTATTTACCACTGGACGCGCGGGCAGCCATACCTCAGTCAGAAGCTCGCGCGCCAGATAGCGCGCGATGGGGCCGAAGGTGATGTTGCGGCGCAGATCGATCATATGGCAACGACTCAGTTAGGCGGGCGAGCTGCGCTGCATAGTGAGCCGCACATGAGCCATATCCATCGGGTCATTGTTAACGATGAGAAACAAATGGAGCCGCTGCTCAACCTGTATGGGCGTATCCGTAAAGGTGTTGAGGTTGCAGCGGACCTGGGATCGCCGTTTCAACGTCGTTTGATGGCTGTCGGTCTGATAGAGATCGACCACGACGGCACTCTGAGGGTTCGCAATCGCCTGTACGAGACTGTGTTTACGGCCCGCTGGGCTAACGAGAACCTGCCGACGCGATTGCGTATTCCGGCAATGGTGGCCGGCGTCTTCCTGCTGATTACGTTGGTGCCGTTCTGGTATACGCAATGGTTGCCACATCCATATATGAGCGTGCTGACGTCGCCGACAGGGGAGTTGGACGTTGCTCGATCGGCTTACGAGAATCTCAGGTCGTTTCCCGGACATGCCGACACGGCCGAAAACCTGTTTCGCGGATTCCTGGAACAACGCGCGGCCGTGACGACCAGCGTCGACGAAATCAACGCCCTCGCCGAATTGTCTGCCGACCTGCCCGACGCGGGCCGTCTGCCGGATATGCTGCGGGCTTCGTTCTGGGACCGCGAGACGAATGCTGCGCTCAGGCAGGAAAATCGCGATGCCGCACTGCTTGCAACGCTTGAGTCGCTGGTTCTGGCGACGCCGCGACGCAGGCAACGAGCAGCGAGTCTTGTCTCGGACGACTATCCGCTGCTGCTTGCGACACTGCCCCCACAGCAGGGAAATACGACCGTGTTCGATCCGGACAGCATGCTCCTCACCTCTGCCGAGGGGGCGAGTATCACGCAGTGGTCGTATGCGACCCAGGAGTTGCAGCAGCGAGAAAACTGGAGCGTCACTGCACTTGAGGTCGTGCCTTTACTGCGTCGCGTCATCATCGATCGCGAAGGGCAGGTCAACCGCATCGGCCTGACACTGAATATCAGCCACGCGCGTATGTCGGACCTGCGTATCAAGATCATTGCGCCGTCGGGACGCGCTGTCGAAGTCGAAACGGGTACGGAGCGCGCGTCCAGCAACGAAGATATCCAGATTCCAGTCGCACAGCTGCGCGACCTGATCGGTGAGTCGCTGATGGGAACGTGGTCGATCAGTGTGCGCGACGAGGCCATGGGTGTTGCAGGACAGCTGGTCGGCTGGAACCTGAAGTTGAATTCGCAAGGTGCCGTTGAGGATTTTCAGCGCGGGCTGAATATACCGGATCCAGTTGAACGCGAAACCGATAATGTGTGGTTCGATAAGACCGGCCGCTATGCTATTGCACGCGCAATGCAGAGCGATAGTGCACGCATTTGGGATTTGGCATTCGCCGAGCCTGTGCGCGCTATTGCTGTCAACGAAAATGAGACGCTAATCGGACTTGATGCCGCCGCGCGCCAGCTTGTTACGGCGACCCAGGACAGCGTTAACCTCTGGGATACAGCAACAGGCGATCGTATAACCACATTGCCAGTTGGCGTGGCAAGCTCGAGTGCCACGCTAACCCTGGATGGCATGCACCTTCTCGCGAAGCATCGCGGTGACATTGAAACCCGGCTGGAACTCTGGTCACTCGAACAAGGCAGCATTGCCGCAGAGATTGTGGTGGCTGGCGTGCCGGCACTGATCGCGACGGATCCGTCCGGGTCTCGGCTTGCAGTCGCTGACTACGATCGGGCTGTTCGTGTCTGGGATTTTGCAACCGGGGAACTTCTGGCTCAGATCGATTTGCCGTTGCAGCCCAGCGCCATCCATCTTGCGGCGGGTGGCGATGCGCTAGGCATTGTGCACGGTCAGTCGGGAGTCTCGTTATGGAGTATTTCGCGCCCACAAGACCCGTTACTGGAGGAGTATGCAGACGGCAACTGGCAGCTGGTGTTCTCGGGGTCCGGTGCGAAAGCGATTGCGGGCAGGGCCGAAGCAGGATTCCAGATCTACAGCAGTCGTGACGGCCGACAGGTCGGCCCGCCATTCGGCGTACGTCGTTCTGCTGACCCAAGCTCGATGCTTGCCTTTAGCCAGAACGAACAGGTTGTATTCGCGGGTAATCCGCGAGGCATCTCACGATTCTGGAAGGCCGCGGAAATTCCACCGGCAGAAGATAGTGGCCCAACAGAGGACGGCCATTTACTCTGGCAACCGTCAGGCGATGGGGTGATGGCAGCATTGCCGGGAAGTCGCGGCATGGTTATTGGGGATTCAGCCGGGCATGTCCATGTTCTGTCGAGCGGGGCCAGTCTCGCTGACGTTCGGGCCCTTAGCGAAGACGTCAACTTTGTTGGCCACACTGCAGAGGTCGTGCGCCTCGGTGTCGATCGATCGGGGGCACTGGTTGCCAGTGCCGCCACTGACAACACCGTTCGGGTGTGGGACGCCACAAGCGGTCAGCCCTATTCCTGGACTGTGGAGATCGGGGGTGATTCGGTCGACGAACTGTTGTTCTCCCCAGATGCCGGGATGCTCGCCGTTCTCAACGGTAACGAGCTGGATTTGTTCAAGGTTGAGGATGGGTCGTTCGTTACGAAATTCGAATTCGGTGAGTTACATGAAAGCGTCGCGTTTGTGTCAGACGACAGCATTTACGTCGGCAGCGATAGCGGCATTCTGCGGGTCATTTCGCGGGATGGTGATGGCGCCTGGACAATGCAGCAGTTATGGCAGGGAGACAGTGCCATCCGGTTGTTGGCTGCCTCACCAAGAGGCCGGTATCTGGTTCTTGTTGATGAGGTCGGATTTGCGAGCCAGTTTATTCTCTCCGAGGGGCGCGTCAGCGGCCCGGCTCTGGAGATGCCGGGCGCCGTTGAAGAGATCGCCTTCGGGTACAGCGGAACCCGTGCCTACTTCCGGACGGCGCGCTGGACCCATCGTGTAAGCCTCGGTGTTAGTGGTCTGCACTGGGTCGACAGCGTTTTTTCTCCGAAGCCGCTAAACGGCGGGCGAATTGTGTTTGGACCCAGTGGGTCGGATACCGCGAATAGGGCTTATCTTCCGGCTGCCCGCAACGGCTTCATCGAATTGGTCGAACTGGGTTTCCCCGGATCTTCAGCCCCCGGGTTGTTTGGCAACAGGGAAGAGCTCCTGGCCGAATGGCGGCAACGCCTCGGCGACTAGCGTTCGTCGCCGCGGAGTGTGCGTACCAGGAGTTCCAGCCTGGCGGCCGTTACTTCAGATGGCGGCACCGGTTCCCCAAACGTCACCGTGACTCGAGCGAACAGGCGCCCCGGGATTTTGCGCAGGCCACCATCATTACGACGGCTGAACCAGCTTCCCCATAACCTGCCCAATGAGGCGGGCACGACGGGGACAGGTCGTCGCCTGATAATCTCTTCGATGCCCGGGCGAAAACGTGCAATGTCTCCGTCATGCGTGATCGCGCCCTCCGGAAAGATACAAACCACATTGCCGGCAGCGAGTTCGGCATCCACTTTCTCAAACGCGTCGTCCATGATCTCTTTATCCTCGCGTGCTCCCGCAATAGGAATCGCCTTCATGTTTCTGAAAATGAAGTTGAGGACCGGAATCTGGAAAATCTTGTACCACATGACAAAGCGCATCGGTCGCCGTACGGATCCAGCAAGGATGATCGGGTCGATGTAACTGACATGGTTGCAGACAATAATAGCGGGTCCCTTTACCGGAATGTTGTCGAGGCCGCGGGGCCGAATGCGATAGACGACGCTAATAACGATCCACGCGAGGAAGCGCATCAGGAATTCCGGCAGCAGTGAGAAAATGTACACGGCGACGATAGCGTTGAGTACAGCGATGATCAGGAACAACTCGGGAATCGAAAAGCCGGAATACAGCAGGATCATCGATATGACGGCAGCGCCAACCATCAGGAATGAGTTAATGATGTTGTTGGCGGCGATGATTCTTGACAGGTGCTGACGCTTCGAGCGCTTCTGGATCAGTGCGTAGAGCGGTACGCTGTAGAAACCGCCAAATGCGCCGATCAATGCGAGATCAATCCAGATGCGCCAGCTTCCTGGTCGGGCCAGAAATTCTGCGATGGAGTTTGCCGGGGCCGTGACCGCCTCCGGTTGTGCAAAATACAGATCTATCGCGAACAGGCTCAGGCCGATCGAGCCAAAAGGTACCAGGCCCAGCTCTATGCGGTGTCCCGACATACGCTCGCACAGCAACGACCCGATGCCGACGCCGACAGCGAATGCGGCGAGTAATAAAGTCGTAATCGACTCGCTGCCATTCAGAAGGTCCAGCGTATAGGCAGGAATCTGGATGGTCATGGCTGAGCCAAAAAACCAGAACCATGAAATGCCGAGTATGGATAGAAATACACTGCGTTCTTCGCGCGCAAACCGAACGATGTGCCAGGTTTCCTTCCAGGCGTTCCAGCTAATCTTCAGGTCCGGGTCGACCGCTCGGGTCTTTGGGACCTTGCGACTGGTCAGGTAGCCCATGACCGCCACAAAAATCAGGCAAATCCCCAGGATCGCCTGCTTGTCGAAGCCCACACCACCGGCAATGTCCTCGCCGACGACGATGCCGCCGATGATCAGGCCAAGGATGATCGCAACATAGGTACCCGATTCGACGAGTGCGTTGCCGCCTACGAGTTCATCATCGGCCAGCTGCTGCGGCAGGTAGGCGTATTTGACCGGGCCGAACATCGTCGACTGGCAGCCCATGAGAAAGAGCACCAGCAAGAGTAGTGCATAGCTGTCGGTGAACAGCGCGGTAGCGGCCAGTACCATCAACACGATCTCGAGCGTCTTGACCCGCCGGATCAGCAGGGACTTTTCATACTTGTCGGCGAATTGGCCCGCGGTCGCCGAAAACAGGAAGAATGGAAGAATGAACAGGCCGGCCGCGACGTTAGCCAGCTGGGTGTGACCCATGCCCGCGATGGCGACACCCTGGAAAGTGATCAGGATGACCAGGCCATTGCGGAAGATATTATCGTTGAGGGCGCCGAGAAACTGGGTCGCAAAAAACGGTGCGAAGCGCCGCTGGCCTAGCAGGGAAAACTGGTTTGATCCTGACAATCTTTTTTATCCGCCTCGTCTGCAGAGGGCACTATAGCGCGAATATCCCCCGCCACATGCTAAAACTGCGAACCCTGTCCTCAAGGTGGATTTGACAATTTTGCTATTATCGAGATTCCAGCATGCTGAATTTTCTACCATTTAATCAACTTTTCGGGCAAGACCAAGCGTTATGACGAGCCACAAGACAGCTTTATTGATCGGGATCGGATTGTTGGCCGGCTGTACTCCGAGTGAGCCACCCGTCCGCACGACCACCGAATTCGTCGATAATCCCATGCTCCTCGAGGCAGCGATGGTCCGTTGCCAGAAGAATCGGCAGGAGTCGCGTTACGATCAGGAATGCATCAACGCGCGTGCGGCTGTACAGCGAATTCAGGCGAAGGAAGAAGAAAATCGTCGTGCGGAACTTGAGGCGCGGTCCGAACGCAAACGCGCAGCGCTGCGACGTACACAGCAAGCAGCCGCAGAGGCTCGGCGTCGCTCCCAAGAAGCGGAACGCCTGCGTAAGGAAGCCGAATACCTGGCGCAGTTTGGCGTATTGCCGCCAACAGACGACGGTGGTGAGTCCGAGACGTTACCTGAGGGAAATCTCCCCATGGCCGTCGTTCCCGAGGCCCCTGTTCAGGATGAAGCGGGTTCTGCCTACGGTGATGCCGTGCTGCCGACCGACGGTGGAAATGCGCCCAGTGCCGAGCAGGTACCCGAGGAAGCAGCGACCGGCGACCTCGAGTCTATCCGCGAAGAACTTCGTCGCCGCAACGACGACGATCAGCAGGGCTAGTCACCCGCAGGCATCGTTCGCACATGCAGGTCGCGCTGTGGAAACGGGATCTGGATTCCCTGTTCGTTAAATGCCCTGTACACCGCGCAGTTTAGTTCGTGTCTGACCCGACCGCCGTTGGCGGGGTCCGCAATCCATCCTAACAACTCGAAGTTCAGGCTCGAGTCGCCGAACAGTCTGAAGCGCACTCGTGGCTCGGGATTAGAGAGTATGTTCACGTTCTCTTCCGCGACCTTCTGCAGTGTGTCAATGACATGATCGAGGTCGCTGCCGTAGGCAACGCCGACACCGATTCGAATCCTGTGCTGTGCCGGGGGACCACCCGCTTCATTGATAATTGTGCTGTTACCGATGATGCCGTTTGGCACGGTGATCTCGACGTCATCACGCGTCAGGATGCGGGTGCTGCGCAAGCCGATATCCGTCACGATCCCACGCTCGCCGGAATCAAGAATGATGTAGTCGCCTGTCTTGTAAGGTGCGTCAACCACGATTGAGACCCCGGCGAACAGATTCGACAGCGTGTCCTTGGCGGCGAAACTCAGGGCAAGGCCGACGATACCTGCCGAGGCGAGCCAGGCTGTGACATCGATGTTCCAAGCCAGGAAAACAAAATAGATCGCCATCGCGGCGAGCACGACCTTGGCGACATTGTGCAGGAGCGAGAGCATGCCACTCTGCACCAGTTTGCTTTGAGATGACTTCCGTAACGACCGGACAATCAGATTGTTAAAGCCCGCCAGCGTAGTGAGCCAGACAACGATCGCGATTGTCTTGAGGAGGCCTAGTGTCAGAAACTCTGGCGCCGCTGGCATGCCTACACGCAGCGTTGCAAGGCCCAGGCCGAGGAGAACGAAGGACAGGAACACGGGACGGTGGAAGAGATCGACCAGACTGTCATCGAAATCGTTAGTGGATCTGTTTGCAATACGCCCGATGACGCTGGATATGACCAGGTCTGCGACCTTGCCGGCCAGGATAAAAGCCGCCGCGATAATCGCGGCCTGCAGGTATGGATTAGGCCCAATCAGTTCCGCGAGTTGCTGGACCTTGCCGATCAATTCTTCCAAACGTGATTCCGCCGGTCTTAGTAGTTAGGGTCGAACTCGGTTTCGTCGTCTGCCTCGCCGGGCTCAGGCATGCCGAACGTACGTACGTCGGCTTCAGCCTCCGCAGGATCAGACTGTTCAGCGCCAGCTCGCATGCCAGGTGACGTCGGTAGCCGCATGGTTTGTGCGGTCAGAATCTGAACGAACGTATTGGCGATGTCGGGCGCAATGTTTGGCGAGCTGACAAAAATCTTCTCCGGCGTCATGCTGGTCGAACCATAAAATGTCGCGTTCGCCTTACGATCCATCGTCAGGCCGGCACCTTCGAGAGCAACGCCCGCAAATAAGCCTCGGCTGCGCGAGTAGGAGTAGACCTCTGCCTGGAATTCGATGTCCGTTGAGGCGCTCGTGTGTCGTCCGACCGGGCCGGCTGCCACTGATGCGTTCACGCCCAGCGTAAGCTTGCCATTGGCTATGCCATCGACGCCCTTGCGCGTCTTGAACACCAGGATAACATCGGTTGAATCGGCCCCGGCCTGCCAGCCGACACTGCCACCCGTCAGCGTAATGAACGCCGGATTGCTCCAGGAGTTGTCGTCCTGCCGGACAACGATGACGCCTTTGCCGCGGCGCAAACCCAGCCCAAATGCGGCTCGCACGACGTTCGGGACAACGGCAACTGCGTACGCCCGCGAAAGAAGGTTGGGCGGAATGGTCTTCTCCGGGATCCGGGATAACTGATCGAGAACGTCAGATGCATCAGCAACGCGTTTTTCTTCGCGTGTCGCGGCGTGTGCAAATGATGAAACAAAGAGGGCCAGCATGGTCGCGATGGCCAGGATGCGTGTGGTCTTCATGGTGGTGTCCGACAAAGGTATCGCTCTGGAGTTCGATAATACGACAAAAAGCGCCGCAATTTATGAATGAGACCTGTGCACCAGAATGGGCGGCAGGGGGTAGTCGAGCGTCGCACAGACAGCCCGAATCAACTCCGCTTCGGTGACAGTCAGTTTGCCGTCGTGACCCGCTGTGGTGCTGATCGCTCGAAGCAGAGACTCCTTGCCCTTACTGTTGAGCCCGAGCAGTACATCAAGGCTGTGGTCGAGAACCGCGACTGTGAACTTGCGGTCAGACTCGTAGCCGTAGTCCTGAGTCCAGGGGCCCAGGGTTTCGATACCCGTGGCAAACGCTGCCTCTCGCTCGTTTTCGTTATCGTGGCCGTAGTCGGCGAGGACGCGCAGCAGTCCGATAGTCGAGGCCTGCAGGTCGCGGCGTTTCGAGCGCAGCGCGCGACGTCGTCCAGACGGGTCCACCGCCTTGCCAAGGTTGCTCATTAAAATGCGGTAGAAACAATATTCGTAAAGGTCGATCTCGCCGTCGATTTCGATCATGCGCGTTGTAAGCGACACCAGGTAACTCAACTCCTGTGCCGGTCGCAGCTTGAGCGCAGGGAAAGCGATCTCGAGTAATGGCAGGCGGTATTCCGGTCCCGTAGCCGCAAGTTCATCGTAGTACCGACGCAGAAGCCTGGCCCGTTCGGTACCGAGCTGCTCTTTCGCCAGTGCGAGCTGTCGCTCGACTATGCGTCCTGAGCGGTCGAGAACGAGTGCGATAGTAAGCAGGTAGGCAAACTCAGAAGAATGTGCCGCCTCATACAACGACTCGGGAGTCGATTGCCGCAGGTGCTGCGCATACTCGACATGCTCGTTTTCGGGCTGGCCGACTGTCTCGGCGATTGACTCAGCGAGTACCTGGGCGCCGCCGCTGGCAAGTGCGGTGGTAACGTCACCCGCGAATGCCGATGCGGTCTCCCCACCGTCGCCTGCCATCGACCGGTGCTGGCGTGGATCCACGCGCGGAAAGTCGGATTCCTTGAAGCTTGGGTCCAGAGCCTGGATCCTGTCGATAAGCGGTGGGTGCGTCGCGAAGATGCCGGCAAATTTCGAACCTGAGCCAAACAGCATGTGGCTGACTTCCTCCGGGTCCGCGGCCTGAATCAGCGAACCCTGGCTGTACCCGCCAATCTTCTTGAGCGCGTTGGCAATGCCCTCAGTTTGGCGCGTGAACTGCACGGCTGAGGCGTCTGCGAGGAATTCGCGCTGCCTCGAGACGCCCGCTTTGATCACGCGTGCGAAGAACATCCCGATGCCGCCGAGTATGGCCAGACCGAGCCCAATAATGAGCACGACAGGTGCGCCGCGGTCGCGCCGACTGGAAATGATGCTTGTGTGATAGCCGCCGCGAACGATCAGGCGTCCAATCAGGGACAACACCATGATGCCGAACAGGACGCCCATAAGGCGGATATTCAGGCGCATGTCACCGTTAAGAATATGGCTGAATTCGTGTGCGATAACGCCCTGTAACTCATTGCGGTCGAGCAGTTCGAGCGTGCCGCGCGTTACGGCAACGGCTGCATCGCTGGGCGTGAACCCGGCCGCAAACGCATTAATACTGCTTTCCTCCTCGAGCACATAGATCTCGGGGACGGGGATACCCGAGGCGATCGCCATTTCCTCGACAACGTTGCGAAGCCGTCGGCGCAATGGGTCGCGGACGTCTGCAGGCACGAGGGTGCCACCCATCTGGGTGGCGACAGCGCCGCCACCGGACGACAGCACAGATGTCTTGAACAGGCTGGCGCCGAGTATGAAAAGCGTGGTCAGCAAAGCGGTGCCGGCGAGCATGCCGGCATTGGCGCCCGCAAAGTTGGCCGGTGTGTAGCCATAACCGGTGTTGCCAAAACTGAACAGCGCAAAACCGACGATGGCAGTGACGCCCAGAACAATCAGGACAGTGGCTGCAATGTAAGCAAGTACCAGGCGTCGCGACGCCTTGCGTGCCTGGTCCTGCGCAGCGAAGAAATTCACGATTCAGGCTAAAGAGGTGAAGATCAGGTAAACGAGACTTCCGGCGCTTCCCGCATTTCTTCCGATTCTATCTCCAGGAAACTCGCGAGCTCGAAACCGAATGTATTGGCGATCATGTTGTTCGGGAAGTTCTCGGCCGTGTTGTTGTAACCCATTACGGCGTCGTTAAACGCCTGCCTTGAGAATGCAACCTTGTTCTCGGTCGTGGCGAGTTCTTCCTGAAACTGCATCATGTTCTGGTTAGCCTTGAGATCAGGATAGGCCTCGGACAGAGCGAACAGGCGTCCGAGAACACTGCCCAGTGCGCCTTCGGCCCCACCGAGTTTCTGGATTGCCGCAGCGTTGGCCGGGTCCGCCTTGGCCGCGTCCAGTGCTGATACCGCCGTATTGCGCGCCTCGACGACGGCTTCGAGCGTTTCGCGCTCATGTTTCATATAGCCCTTGACGGCTTCGACAAGATTCGGGATCAGGTCATGACGCCGGGTGAGCTGCACGTCGATCTGTGCAAAGCCGTTTCTAACCCTGTTGCGTTCGTTGACCAGTCGGTTGTAAATACCAATCGCCCAGAACACAATAGCGGCAATTAGCCCTAAGAAAATCAGGAATGAAGTCACTGTCCCGCTCCTTGCTTAACTGTTGTTTTACCAAGCATAACCCCGGGCTTGGACCAAAACTAGCAATGCTGCTGCTCACCCTTGCGGCGCCAACTGCGTTGGCGGACTGGTTCAGTGATGCCCGCGCAATGATGGGCACCGAAGTGAGCGTTCACCTCTGGAGCGACGACCCCGAGGCCGGTCGCCTGGCGCTTGAAGAGGTTTTCCAGGAGGCGGCCCGCATCGATCGCCTCATGAGTACCTATAGAGATGAGAGCGAAATCTCAAAAATCAATCGGGACGCGGCACAGGGTGAGGTTGTCGCTGGCGATGAGCTGTTTGGACTGATTCGCCGTTCACTCGATATTTCCGTCCTGACGCGGGGCGCTTTCGATATTACGTATGACAGCGTAGGGCAGCATTATGATTTTCGCTCCCGGCAGCGTCCTGACGTTGAAACGGTCGAAGTTGAGCGCGAGCATATCGATTACCAACTGGTAAAACTCGACCAGATTACGAGCACCGTGCGCTTTCTGGAGCAGGGTGTGCGCATCAACCTTGGCGGCATTGCAAAAGGCTATGTGGTTGAACGCGGCATCGATGTCCTGCGGCGCCGCGGTATCCAAAATGCCATTGTGACGGCGGGTGGCGACTCAAGGCTGCTGGGTGACCGTCGCGGTCGCCCGTGGATGGTCGGCATCCGCGACCCTCGCAAAGATGGCGAGGTGGCGATATCCGTGCCATTGGCTGATGAGGCGATCTCGACTTCAGGCGATTATGAGCGTTATTTTGAGGAAGGCGGCGTTCGCTATCACCATATAATCCGGCCCAGCACTGGTGAGCCGGCCAACGGCGTGCACAGCGCCACGGTTTTTGGCCCCGATGCCGTTATTACGGATGCGTTGTCGACCTCGGTATTCGTCATGGGTGTGGAGCGCGGTCTAACGTTGATCGGCAGCCTGCCTGATTACGAGAGCATCGTCATTGATGACGGGGGAAAGGTCTTTTACTCGGACGGCCTGATGCAGCCTGACCCGGAAGCGCTCGATTAGTGTGCAGAAAACCTGCCGATGTCGCTGAAAGCCGACGGATATTCACTTTAAATTCATACTCATAGGCATATCATTAGCCTGCATACCCGCGTTCGGGAAAACGTTGGGATTCGCGTCAATTTGACGTAATCTGTAGCGATTATGCGTGGGGCGTGCCCCACCGGAACATCCGTCATTATGTTTAGGGAAACCTGAGCAATTGTGACGATAATCACGGCCCGAAAGGGGCCCGGCTGTCACCATTCATCGTTGATTGGTGCCGTCTGGGCCGCTTTTCCCATGGAAGGAGCAGGGCTCGTCACACAAGGAATGGACCTATGAAACTGAAGAATTCGCTTATCGCCCTGGTATTTTGTGTTTTTGCTGCTTCCAGCCTCGCAGCAGGCAACATGGAAGGCCAGCAGGCACCGGACTTTGCGCTCAAGAGCTCGACCGGTGAGAACCTGCGTTTGTCCGAATACCGTGGCGACGTGGTCATGATTAATTTCTGGGCCACCTGGTGCGGCCCGTGCCGGCAGGAGATGCCGCATCTGGATGCGCTGTATTCGCGCTACCAGCGCGTTGGCTTCAATCTGCTTGGTGTCAATATCGATGATGATTCAGGGCGTGCGATGGACATGATCGAAGATCTCGGCGTCAACTTTCCGGTACTGTTCGACGCTCGCAAGGAAGTCAGTGAACTCTACGACGTATCGGCTATGCCTGTAACGGTCATCGTTGATCGCGAAGGTACGGTTCGCTACGTTCACCATGGATACAAACCGGGATACGAAGACATGTATCTCGATCAAATACGTTCACTGTTGAGAGAATAACGTGACCAGGATATTCATAACGCTTGTCACAACGACCCTGCTCGCGCTTAGTTTTGCCTCCGTTGCGCAGGACGAGGATCCTGCCCGTGCCGGAACAAGCGCCGAAAAGGCCGCCGCTGCCGGCGCCAGTGAAGCCCGGTCGCGAGAGGATTTTCGTGCCATCGACCAGGAAGTTCAGTCGCTCAAGAAAGAGGTCCTCGATCTCAATCGAGACCTGTTTCTGCTGGAAGAGGAACTGCTGTTCCCCGCGAATTCACAGGTTGCGTTCTTCGTGTCGCTGGACGTTGGCGAGTACTTCAATCTCGATTCAGTGAATATCAAGATCGACGGCAAGGAAGTTGCCAATTATCTTTATACGGAGCGCGAGGCTGACGCGCTGATGCGCGGTGGCGTACATCGTGTGCACATGGCGAACCTGAAGACTGGCGAGCATGAGCTTATCGCAGTGTTTGTAGGTAAAGGCCCGAATGTCAGGGACTATCGCCGGGGCGCTACGATCACCTTCGACAAGGGTATCGGTGCCAAGTATGTCGAGTTGGAAATCACCGATAGCGTGAAAAAACAACAACCGGAATTCGCCATCAAGGAATGGGAGTAGTCCTTGCGCGCAAGCCGTTCATTTATCTTGCGCTTATGCGTTTTGTTCCTGGTTGCCGTCCCGGTCGTACAGGCCGCCGGCGATCGCGTGGAACCCATAGTAATCAAGGATCTCCAATTCGGTGAGGCGCTGTTCCATTTCTACCAGGAAGACTACGTTCCTGCGATCGTAAGACTGCTTGTCGCGAAGGAGCAAAACCGCCTGCCCGAGCATGCCGAGGAAGCCGACTTGTTGCTTGGCGGCATGTATCTTTCCTACGGTCATCACCTCGAAGCCGCCGAGATTTTCGAGGATCTGCTTGCGGGCAATGTTTCGCCGGACATCCGGGATCGCACCTGGTTCTTTCTGGCGAAGATCTGGTACCAGCGTGGCTACCTGGACAAAGCTCAGGATGCGTTGGCAAATATCGCTGGCGAACTGCCCGAAAACCTGGAAAACGAAGCTGCGATGCTCGGCGCGCAGATTCAAATTGACGCCGGCGATTTCGATCGGGCCATAGCCGGGCTTACCAACTGGAAGGGTAAGACCGAGTGGGCGAGGTACGCGAAATTCAATACCGGCGTTGCGCTGGTCCGCAGTGGCCGCATTGAGGAAGCCAGGGTCCTGCTGGACGAACTCGGCAGCATGGCGCCTTATAACGACGAAACGTCGGCGCTGCGCGATAAGGCGAACGTGGCGCTTGGTTATGCCTTGCTCCAGGATGGTCAACCGCAGGCGGCAAAAATCCCCTTGCAGCGCGTTCGGCTCGAGGGACCGTTTTCCAATAAAGCACTGTTGGGAGTGGGCTGGGCCGATGCCGAAATGAGTAGCTACCGGCGGGCGCTGGTTCCCTGGATGGAGCTTCGTGGACGGAATCTGCTGGACTCTGCCGTGCAGGAGTCACTCCTGGCCATTCCATACGCAATGGCGAAGCTGGACGCGATCAGCCAGGCTGCTGATCACTACCTGAACGCAATCGAGGCATTTCACGAAGAGTCCAACCGGCTGGATCGGACTATCGGATTCATCGAATCGGGCGATTTCTTCGATCAGTTTATTGCCGACGATTCTTTCAACAGCTCGGGATGGTACTGGAACCTCCAGGAATTGCCCGAAGGCCCCGAAGCTCGCTACATCTTTCATTTGCTGGCGACGCATCAGTTCCAGGAAGGTCTGAAGAATTACCGGGATCTCAACTACCTGGACCGGAATATCGAGCACTGGCTGCAAAATGTCGACGTCTTCGAAAACATGCTTGAAACGCGCAAAGAGGCCTACGAGCAGAGGCTGCCTGAGGTTGAGGCCGCGCTCGAGCGGGCTGACCTCGATCGAATGGTAGAGTCCAAGCTCTCCTTCGATGCGACGGTGGACAACATTAAGAATTCACACGATTGGTTGTCGCTCGCGAAGAAGTCGGAATTCGACATGTGGGATGAGGTAACTGGCCTTGAGCGCAGTCCCGCTGTGCAGGCGGAAATTCCCGAAGCAGCTGAAGTGCGCGACAAGGTCGACCTTCTCAAAGGCGTACTGCAGTGGAATCTCGAACGTGATTTCAACGAGCGCCTCGAGCAGATTCGTCGGGATCTTTACATGTCGGGCGAGGCACTCGTCGAGACGCAGCGCTCGCGCCGCCAGATCGACGAGGTCATGCGTACTGAGCCGCTGCGCTTCCAGGCGCTAAGTGATCGCGTATATGGTCTGGGACCTCGCCTGGAAGGTACACGAATGCAGATTGCCGATGCGATGCTTCGCCAACGTGAATTTCTGCAGGAGATCGCCGTTGAGGAACTGCAGGCACAGAAAGATCGCCTCGGTGTCTACAGTGTGCAGGCACGTTTTGCACTGGCGGCAATTTATGACATCTCCAGTTCATCTGAGGAGGGCTCCGAGTGATGGTGCGCTTCCTGTTCGCTGTTCCTTTGATAGTAGCCCTGGTCGCTGCGCCGGTCGCAATCGCTGCCGACGACGACACGATCGGGAGCCTTGAGGAGAAGAGCGTGGATGTGCGTCCGGGCAAGGTGATCCTCGACAGCTCCGAGCTTGCGCGCGAAAGCTATCGTGATTTTCTGGACCTGGTTTCGACTGACGCCGATCTCCAGGCCGAAGCAATGCGGCGCCTGGGCGACCTCGAACTCGAAGCGACGGAAGTAGAGCAGCTGACGCAGAACATTGAAGCGCTGGACTCACGAAATTTCGACAATGCGGTCGGCTTGTACCAGAGGCTTCTTGAGGCATATCCCAATTACCGCCGCAATGACACTGTCCTGTACCAGTTGGCGCGTGCTTACGAGGTTGGCGGACGTACCGACGACGCACTTACGGTGCTGGACGAGTTGATCGGGCGCTTTCCTGACACGTCGCTTGTCGACGAAGTACAGTTTCGACGCGGCGAGATGCTGTTCCTCAACAAACGCTACGACGATGCGGAAGCAGCCTACCAGGATGTCCGGACTTACGGCGAACGATCCCGTTTCTACGAGCAGTCGCTTTACAAACTTGGCTGGTCGCAGTTCAAGCTGGGTATGCATGAGGATAGCCTGGATCCGTTTTTTGAACTCATGGACAGGCGAATAGCCGGTCTGCGAATTGGGGAGGGCGACAAACGACTGGATGCACTGAGCCGCGCCGAGCGGGAGATGATCGAAGACACCTTCCGGGTACTGAGTATCAGTTTTTCTTATATGGAAGGCGCGGAGAGTATCGACGGCTTTCTGGCGCAAAGAGGCCTGCCGAGTTACAGCCATGTGATCTACAGCAACCTGGGTGACCTGTATCTCGAAAAGGAGCGCTTCCAGGATGCGGCGGAAACGTACGAGGCATTTGTCGAGCAGGACCCGTTCCACCCGATGTCGCCGTCCCTGCAAGTTAAGGTCATCGAGTCCTACAAGCAGGGCGGATTTCCGAGTCTCGTACTCGAGGGCAAGAAGAGCTTTGTTGAACGTTACGGAATGGACGGCGAGTTCTGGATCCGGAATCCGCGCTCGGCGAATGAGTCCGTGGCAGGGCACCTCAAGACCAACCTGACAGATCTCGCGCAGTACTATCACGCGGAAGCTCAGAAGAGCCGCAAGAAGACTGATTTCCAGCAAGCGGCCAACTGGTACCGCAAGTATCTTGCCTATTTCCCGGGCGAAGCGGATACGGCAAACACGAATTTCCTGCTGGCGGAAACGCTGTATGAAAGTGGGGAATTTGACGCCGCCATGATGGAGTACGAAAGAACCTCCTACAGCTACCCGTTCAATGACAGGTCGGCCGAAGCGGGTTATGCGGCGTTGCTCGCGTACCGTGAGCATGAAGCTTCACTGGAAGGCGTCGGCAAGGACACCTGGCATCAGCAGTATCTCGACAGCGGGCTGCGATTTGCGAACATCTATCCCGAACACCCGGAGTCAGGAGCTGTCCTGACAACGATCGCGGAAGACCTCTACTCGCAGCGTCAGTTTGACCTGGCTATTGCCGTTGGCACAAAGGTTGTGACCAAGCAGCCGCCGGCGAAGCCTGAGCTCGCGCGAACGGCCTGGACCGTCATCGCGTTCTCTCATTTCGACATGGGTAGTTTTGAGGATGCCGAGAGTTCCTATTACAGCCTGCGTAACGTGACGCCCGCAGATGACGTCGCCGCACAGGCGGAGCTCAACGAGCGTATTGCGTCGAGTATCTACAAGCAGGGTGAAGCCGCCAGGGATAAGGGTGCCAGTGAAAATGCTGTCCGGCATTTTACGCGCCTGGGGCAGGTTGTTCCGGATTCACCCATCCGGGAGATGGCCGAGTATGACGCTGCCGCTGTGCTAATTAATATGCAGGCCTGGGACCGTGCGTCCACAGTACTCGAGCAATTCCGACGGAATTACCCCGGCAGCGAACTTGCTGATGACGTAACGCAAAAACTAGCGGTTACGTACATGGGAGCGGGCCGCACCGGGCAGGCAGCGTCCGAGTTCGAGACTATTGCGGTAGCCGCATCGACTACCGAGCTTGTGCGGCGCGAAGCGCTCTGGAAGGCTTCCGAATTGTATGGAGAGGCTGGTTCACTGGCTGACGAAAAACGTGTCCTCAGCGATATCGTTGCACGCTATCCCGAGCCGATCTCTGAGTCGATTGAGGCGCGTGCCCGGATGGCAGAAATAGCGAAAGAGACGGGTAATCAGGCAGAGCGCATAGCGATTCTCGAGACCCTGATCCAGGTTGACGCAACGGCCGGCGTGCAACGGTCGGACCGCTCTCGATATCTGGCCGCCACGGCGTCACTGGAACTCGCCGAGCCGGTTCGCAGGCGTTTCGAAGTTGTGAAGCTTACGCAGCCACTGGCGGACAGCCTGAAGCTCAAGCGGGATCTGATGGAGGAGGTTATTTCTGCGTATACAAAAGCATCCGATTACGCGGTAGCAGAAGTGACAACAGCCTCGACGTACCGTCTTGGCGAAGTTTACGAACAGTTTTCATCGGACCTTATGGCGTCGGATCGTCCTACCAATCTGGAAGCGGATGCGCTGGAACAATACGAGATCCTCCTCGAGGAACAGGCTTATCCGTTTGAGGAGAAGGCCATCGACCTTTACAAGGCCAACTCGGATCGGGCCGCCGATGGTGTCTATGACGATTGGGTGGAAAAGAGTTTTGACCGGCTGGCAGGTCTGATGCCGGCGCGATATGCGAAGAAGGAGCGCAGCGAAAATGTTGTTACCGCGCTTTACTGAAAACCTCGCACTTGCGGCCGTGCTGTTGATTCTTGCCGGCTGTGCGGGATCCGGTCCTGCCAGGGACGTCGCTCCTGAAGACGCCGAAGGGAATCTTGAGGCAACAGGTCCGGTCATACCGCCCGAGGCTCTGACATTGTTCGAGCAGGCGACGGCGAGCCAGGCGGCGGGCGACCTGATGGATGCGGAGCTGCGTTTCAAGGAATTTCTGCTGGTCTACCCCGAATACCCGGGCGCATACGTCAATCTCGCGATTATTCATTTACGCAACGAGAATGAGGAAGCAGCGCGCCAGGTCCTGGACGCGGCACTGGTGCTGGACCCCGATCACCCGGCTGCCCTGAACCAGCTGGGTCTGCTACATCGCAAAAATGGGAATTTTCTGGAGGCAGAGGCCACTTATTTGAAGGCGGTCACAGTCTCCCCTGACTATGCCTTGGCACACTACAACTTGGGCATT